>OJIO01001055.1_pt1 | contig 13591 bp, 8 predicted proteins | sample 1595621 | NCBI WGS metagenome assembly OJIO01 (sample SAMN05416776, study PRJEB24817) | seawater metagenome | isolation source: Sea water | place: Canada:Atlantic | collected 2013-07
TCCTCTTCGTCGGCAGCGTCAGATGTGTATAAGAGACAGGGATAGTGAAACAGAAATGGACACAATTCATCCTCCCGAATCTTTGATTAATGATTATGTATTATCTTGCGGCGAATTTGCAAGTGAAATTACATTTGTGCATAACTAAAATCTAACAGAATCCATAGTATGGGAAATATAAAAGCCGCTATAACAGGAGTCGCTAAATACGTGCCTGAAACAATCATGACCAACGCAGATCTTGAAAAAATAGTTGATACAAATGATGAATGGATCGTATCAAGAACTGGGATCAAACAAAGACATATCCTCAAAGAAGAAGGGATGGCTACATCTGACATGGGTGTGCGTATGGTCAATAAATTGCTCGAAAAAACAGGAACACACCCTGATGAAGTAGAGTTGTTGATCTGTGCTACGATTACTCCTGATATGACTTTCCCAGATACGGCAAATACCATTTGTAGTAAGGCCGGTATTAAGAATGCTTTTGCTTTTGATATCAATGCAGCTTGTAGTGGATTTTTATATGCATTATCTACAGGTTCAAAATTTATAGAGTCTGGCTCCCACAAAAAAGTGATAGTACTTGGCCTAGACTTCATGTCATCGATTATCGATTATACCGACAGAACTACGTGTGTCATTTTTGGTGACGGTGGAGGAGCTGTTTTACTAGAGCCAGATGCAGAAAATGGGATGATAGATTCAGTTTTTAAAGGTGACGGTAGTGGAAGACAATTCTTACATATGAAGAGTGGTGGCTCGTTAAGTAGACCAACTGCGGAGACTGTAGCGGCAAGAGAGCACTTTGTATTTCAAGATGGTAGGCCAGTATTTAAGGCTGCGGTGACGAATATGACAAAATCATTCAACGAATTGATCAAAAGAAATAATCTGACGATTGATGATATCACATGGCTAGTCCCTCACCAAGCAAACATGAGAATCATAAATAGTGTAGGTGATATGATTGGATTCCCTAGAGAAAGAGTGATGGTCAATATCCAAAACTACGGGAATACTACCGCTGGTACACTTCCATTATGTCTTGCAGATTATGAATCACAATTGAAGAAGGGTGACACATTAGTCCTTACTGCATTTGGTGGTGGATTCACATGGGGTTCTACACTTCTTACTTGGGCATACGATGGGAAATAGGAAGTAATTATTCCAATTTAAATATTCAATATTGAAGATTTTATTCCATTGATGGAATTTAATTTCGCATCTTGACGTAAATTATAGTGGTAAAAGGAAAGTGTATTTCAATTTGGTTTTAATTTTGAAATACAATTGACTATATTATAAGCTAATCGATCTGCTTAGTATTTTTATATTTGCATTCGATTTAACACAAAATGAATTAGAAATAATGGCTAGCACATCAGATATTAAGAACGGACTCTGCATGAATTATAATCATGACGTTTTCAAAGTAATAGGATTTCTTCACGTAAAGCCTGGTAAAGGACCTGCTTTTGTGAGAACAAAACTAAAGAGTCTTACTACTGGAAAAGTAATCGATAATACATTTCCCTCTGGACACAAGATCGATGTAGTGAGAATAGAAAGAAGAACTTACCAATTTCTATATCCTGATGATCAAGGACTAAATTTCATGGATAAGGAAACTTTTGATCAGGTGAATATCGAAAAGAAAATGATTGATAATGCTGATCTAATGAAAGAAGGGAGTGATGTGGAAATACTATTCCATGCAACTAATAACACACCACTTACTATAGATCTACCTCAATATATCACGCTTAAGGTTACCTATACTGAGCCAGGCGTTAGAGGTAATACTGCAACAAATGTGTCAAAGCCAGCAACCGTAGAGACAGGAGCGGAAATCAAAGTTCCAATCTTTATCAATGAAGGTGATTTGATTAAAATAGATTCTGCATCAAGAGGATATGTAGAAAGAGTTAAAGCTTAAAAATTCCAACCCAATGAATTATAAAGAAATAACAGACCTAATTAAATTGGTCAACAAAACTGATCTTGCTGAAGTGAAATTGAAGGATAAAGACTTTGAAATCTCTATTCGGACAAGTAATTTCCAAGGTAAATCTACTCAGGTAGTGCAATCTAGCTCAGCTCCGATCATGCAAATGCCTGCGGCGGCACCAGTTGCACCTGCGGCAGTGGTCACAAGTAGTAGTGAACCAGAAACGGAAAGTACTGAAGGTTTGCTAGAAGTAAAGTCACCTATAGTAGGTACATTTTATAGATCTACATCTCCAGACAAACCAGCTTATGTAAAAGTGGGTGATTCTGTTGAAAAGGGAGATACTGTATGTATAGTTGAAGCTATGAAATTATTCAACGAAATCGAAACTGAAGTAAGCGGGAAAATCGTGAAAGTGATGGTAGAAGATGCAGCACCTGTTGAATACGATCAAGTATTATTCCTAGTAGATCCTAGTTAATTTTAAATGAAATACAAGTCTTTACTCTATATGAGGATTGATTTATATTAATAGAGGATACTGCGGTATGCAGTATATTCCTCTTTGGGTAGTTTTTGAAATGTACTTTTTTCAATGTGATATTTATCTATCATTTTGAATAGTAGATGGATATTTTCAGAAATGTATTAACCCCAAAGTACCAAAACTAAGACAACATGTTTGATAAAATATTAATAGCTAATAGAGGTGAGATTGCGCTACGTGTAATCCGTACTTGTAAGGAGATGGGTATTAAAACGGTAGCTGTATATAGTACTGCTGATAAAGATAGTCTGCACGTAAGATTTGCTGATGAAGCAGTTTGTATCGGTCCTCCATCTTCTGCTGAGTCTTATCTTTCTGTACCGAAAATCATGGCAGCGGTGGAAATCACAAATGCCGATGCCGTGCATCCAGGATACGGTTTTTTGGCTGAGAATGCAGATTTCGCTGAGATATGTCAAGAATACGGGGTGAAATTTATAGGTCCGTCACCTGACATGATCCGTAAAATGGGGGATAAGGTAACAGCTAAAGATACAATGATCAAAGCTGGAGTACCAGTAGTGCCAGGATCAGAAGGATTGATAAAGGACATCAAAGAAGGACACATAGTTTGTAAGAAGATAGGCTACCCTGTGATGATCAAAGCCACAGCCGGCGGTGGTGGTAAAGGTATGCGGATCGTTAAAAGTGAAGAAGATTTCGAAACGCAATGGAACAGTGCAAGACAAGAAGCAAAAGCTGCATTTGGTAACGATGGTATGTACGCTGAGAAATTCGTAGAAGAACCAAGGCACATAGAAATCCAAATCATTGGAGATCAAAACGGTAAGGTGATCCACCTTTCAGAAAGAGATTGCTCTATCCAAAGAAGACACCAAAAATTAGTCGAAGAATGTCCTTCACCATTTATGACGGATGATCTTAGAGATAGAATGGGAGCTGCAGCTATAAAAGCAGGAGAAGCCATCCGATACGAAGGTGTAGGTACGGTAGAGTTCTTAGTAGATAAACATAGAAATTTCTACTTCATGGAGATGAATACAAGAATCCAAGTAGAACACTGTGTTACTGAAGAAGTAATTGATCATGATCTGATAAAAGAGCAGATCAAGGTAGCCTACGGAATTCCTATCGAAGGAGAAAGTAGAATCCCAACCATGCATGCGATTGAGGTCAGAATCAATGCTGAAGATCCATACAATGATTTCAGACCTTGTCCGGGACATATCGAGTCGTTCCATAGCGCAAAAGGGCACGGAGTAAGAGTAGATACACATGTGTATGCTGGATATTCTGTACCACCATATTATGATTCTATGATCGCTAAGTTGATCGTAAAAGCACAAACTAGAGAGGAAGCAATCTTAAAAATGAGAAGAGCCTTGGATGAGTTTATCATCGAAGGTATCAAGACTACAATTCCTTTTCATAAGAGATTGATGATTGATAAAAGGTTCAACGAAGGTATGTTCGATACAGGATTCCTGAACGACTTCGATATGGGAGAAGAAGAAAAGTAAGATTCTTTTAAAATAGAATTGAAGATACAGAACCAGTCATTGCATAATTGTGATGGCTGTTTTTTTTTATTTTGAAACGGAAATATTGCAAGTTTTGATATTTTTAAAAATAAAACCCCATCGGGGTTAAACTTCCTTAACGATGGATTTCAACCCATCGAAATCAGAACATGGACTTTTAAAACCCTGAAAGGGTGATATTATTTTCGGTCAAGAAACCAAACAAGGCGTGTAAAGTGTCACTCCTTCAGAGTTCAATTTGTGTTTATTAATGTTGACGATGGGTTATTAACCCATCGCTTTACAAATTGAACTCCGATGGGGTTGCTTGACCTAGATTATTTAAAACAACATATTATCTTAGCCAGATAAACAATCATTGATTATGGAGAGATCCCCAGCAGGGTGAAACTGTCTTAACGATGGGTTTCAACCCTTCGTTATCAGATCATGAAATTTGAGAACACTGTAGGTCTGACACTATAGGTTATTGGTTTGAGATAATAAAACCCCTCTCTCCATTAAATTAGACTTAAAACAACATATCTTAGCCTGATAAACAATCTGCCATATGATAACTAGACTTTTTGTACTTCTAATATTGAGTGTTTTTGTTTTTAATGACATTAATGCTCAATCCAAAAAAGAGATGACTCCCAACACCTACCTTGAATGGAATAGGATCAAATCAGAAAAAATATCAAATAACGGGGATTGGGTAAAATATCACTTACAATCTGAAAAGGGAGATAAAACACTTAAGATCTATAATACAAGAGCTGAAACTACATACACGTTTGATCGTGTGAAAGACTCAGATATTGACGGAGATTCGAAATATGTGATATTCACGGTGGCTCCTGCGTATGAGAAAGTAAGAGCACTAAAAAGAAAGAAAGTAGAGAAAGAAGATATGCCTAAAGATACATTGTGCATATATGATCTAGAATTAAAGGTACTGACCAAAGTGCCAAATGTGAAGTCATTCAAAATGCCGAAAAAATGGAAAGGATATCTGGCATATCTCAAAGATGCTGAAGAAGCAAAAGATACATTGAGCAAGCTGCCAAAAGAAGGCAAAAAGAATGGTACAAAGCTGATCGTAATGAATCTGAGAACTCAAAGTTCTGATACATTATATTATACAACTAGCTACCAGTTTGCAGAGGATGGATTAGGACTAGCGGCGACGTCAAAGGGTATAGATAGTTTAATGTCAGCCGGAGTTTATAATTATGATTTTAGCAGTAGAAAGTGGAATAATATTCTTGAAACAAAAGGCAAAATATCAAAAATTACATGGCAAGAAAATGCTGATAAAATGGCATTCATTGCTGATCTTGACACTACTAAAGAAGTGGTAAGACCATATGAATTATTTCTTTGGGAAAAGAGCCAATCGACAGCTAAAATGATAGCGGATAGAACTTCTAGCTTTTTACCTGAAGGGTATGATATAAGTAATTTTAGCGCTCCGAGATTTTCTATAGATGGAAATAGACTAACATTTTCAATCGCTCCCGCTCCTATATTACAAGACACTTCTCTTCTAGATGATGAGATCGTGAATGTAGAAGTATGGCATTATAACGATAGCAAACTTTATACTAGACAAGAAAATGATCTTAAAGAAGACCAAGAGAAGGATTACAGTTGTATGTATAACATAGGAAAACAGAAATTTTCAATTATACATAGTGATGATTTTGATCGTGTGACATATGATGAAGATCGAAATCATGAATATGCTATTGGTTTGGTAACTGATCCATATGAAAAGTATGTCATGTGGAAAGGACACAATTATTTTGATGGATATAGAATTAATCTAGAGACTGGAGTTAAGGAAAAGTTTATCACCCAAGAAAGAGGAAGAATCAGAAGATCACCAAAAGGGAAGTACGCTGTATGGTATAATGCATCTAAGAGAGCTCACTTTGCCTATAATGTGGAAACGAATAGTATCAATCAGATTACTTCTGAAAAGATCGGTATTTTCTATGATGAGTTGAACGATAGGCCTATGGATCCATGGGATTATGGATATGCTGGATATACAAATGATGAGAAATATATAATCATGAATGACAGGTATGATATATGGTTCATTGATCCTGATGGGGTAGCAGCTCCTCAAAGAATAACACAAGGGCGAGAAAAGAAGACTAAATATCGATATATGGATTTTGATTTAGACGAGTCAATTATTGATATATCATCTAATTTCTTGATGCTTCATAGTTTTAATGAAACGGATAAATCTCAAGCATACGAAGTTCTAGATTTGAATTTTAATAAGACAAGATTGGTGCATAAAGGAGATTTTAGATTAGATCGTAGACCAGAAAAAGCAAAAGAATCAAACGATTACATATTTACCCAAGAGTCCTATACTCAGTTTCCTGATTTAAGACACACCCAGATGTTGTATACCAATGATACGAAATTGGAACATACTCAAATAAGTACCGCGAATCCACAACAGAAAGATTACAATTGGGGCGATATTCAACTTCATAAATGGACGTCACTTGAGGGTGTCGAGTTAACGGGGTTGTTGGTGTTGCCAGATAATTTCAATCCTAAAAAGAAATATCCATTAATTGTTAATTTTTATGAACGAAGTTCTGATGGATTGCACAATCATAGAGCCCCATTTGCGCATAGATCTACTATAAATTATAGCTACTACTCTAGTAAAGGTTATGTGATCTTTAATCCAGATATCGTTTACCGAAATGGTTATCCTGGACAGAGTTGTTATGATGCCGTAATACCCGGTGTAGAGTCCGTTGTGGGTCTTGGGTATATTGATAAAGATAGAATAGGTGTACAAGGTCATAGCTGGGGTGGATATCAGATCGCGGACCTGCTTACGAAGACTGACATTTTTAAATGTGCAGAATCTGGAGCACCTGTTGTCAATATGATAAGTGCTTATGGAGGTATTCGTTGGGGGTCAGGAATGAGCCGAATGTTCCAATATGAAAAGACCCAAAGTAGACTGGGTGCTACCCTTTGGGAGAAGCCAGAATTGTATTTGGAGAATTCTCCAATATTTAATCTTGATAAGGTAACGACGCCTGTATTAATCATGCACAATGATGAAGATGGGGCCGTCCCTTGGTACCAAGGAATAGAGTACTTTAATGGACTTCGAAGACTTGAAAAACCTGCATGGTTTCTAAACTATAATGGAGAGCCGCATTGGCCGGTAAAATGGCAAAACAAGCTTGACTTCAATATCAGAATGGAACAGTTTTTTGATTATTATCTCATGGGCGCCCCTATGCCTAGTTGGATGAAAAGAGGAGTGCCCGCTTTAGAGAAAGGAATAAGACAAGGATATAAGGTAGATAGATAGAGAAAAGATAATTCGTAAGACTTTTATGTTGTTTTCCAATGAAATCTTGAATAGTTAGGCAAGTCGTCTGTCTAAAAAGTTATACATTTGCATAACCCAATGATTTTCTTGAATTAGACTTAAAATAATAACTATGAATAAAGTTATAGTATTTCTATCATTACTATCCTTTCAATTATCTGGGCAGGACTCATTAAATATGAAGCGAATGGCCGTATTGGGAGGGCTAGGTGTCGAATATAGTGATATATGGGGATACAGACATGGGACAAGCGAATTTGGTGTAATAGGCAGTAATAGTGCTATAAATATTGTTGATGTGACGGACTGTGGGAATCCAGTTTTAGCGCATCAGTGGATAGATGGAAGTAGTGTAATCTGGAGAGATATCAAAGATTATGGCGACTATATCTATGCAGTATGTGACGGTGGAGCATGTCAAGAAGGACTTCAAGTAATAAATAAAAATGATTATTCGCAATCACAAAGTTTGGCACAATTCAGAAGTGCTCATAATATCTATGTGGATAAAGAATCTGGCAGACTCTATGTAGTTGGGTCGAATACGAATTCTAATGGAATATGGATTTATGACATCAAAACTGATCCTGCAAATCCTATTCTTTTAAAAGATCTAAGACTTAGAGATGTACAAAATGATCCAAACGGTAACTATTATATTCATGATTTGTATGTTTTGAATGATACAGCTTATTGTTCACATGGGTATGTAGGTGCTAGAATTTGGGATATGACTGACGTTAACAATGTATCATTGATAAGTGAGTTAGATGATTCTAATGGTTATAATCACAGTAGCTGGAAACATCCAAACGCACCCTATTTGTATGTCGCGGAAGAAGTACCAATTGGCAAGCCGATTTATGTCTATGACATTTCTGATATAACAGACCCGTTCACAACTAATTCATTTAAAGACCCGTTAGAAGAGCCAACTTATACAAATAATAGACCTCACAATCCATTTGTGTTAAGGGAACGACTTTATATATCTTACTATCACGATGGGGTACAAGTATACGATGTGTCGGATCCTGAATTACCTGAAAGAATTGCATATTATGATACCTATGATGATAACAATGGGAGTGGATACAGTGGCTATGAGGGTGCTTGGGGAACCTATCCTTTTTTACCATCTGGATGTATATTAGCTTCTGATATTACTTATGGACTTAATACACTTGAGTTGACCATAACTCCTGATTCAGATAATAGGATGCCATCTAATGATATCATTATTGATAATGAGAATAAAGGAATCGTTTTTAGGACTCCGGAGGATGAATATGTGCGGGTAAATGTAAATTCAATATCAAAAATAGAATATACAGATATTGCATCTCCTCCTACCGACAGAGTAGAATTTAGAAATTCAAACCTTAAGTTTTCTTCTAGTACAAATGGTGTAATACTAAAAAGTCCAAATAATGAATATTTTAGGTTGTTTGTAGATAATGTTGGGTCATTGGAATTAGATCTTGTTACGATTTTACCAACTAATGCTATAAAACTTACATCTGAAGATTTATTCTTCTCACACATTAGGGGAGGAGTAAAAATGGAATCCCCAGACGGAAGTTGCTTTATTTATACTATAGGAGACAATGGTGTAGAAGAAGTAACAGCTATTGATTGTGATTAAAAATGGAAGGCTATTGATCTTGGATCAATAAATTACAATTTTTCTATATTGATTTTCATTATTACGAATGAAATATACGCCACTATGTAACCCACTGAGGGTTATAGGATTTGGACTTATATCTAATTTGACTTTTTTGACTGTCTGCCCATTTAAATCGGTAATATCAGTCTCAAAAGCTACTTCTGACGAAATAGTAATATTTTCTGAAGCGGGGTTTGGATAGATTGATATTTCGGACATGGTTGAATTCTCATCCCTATTGAGCACTTGGCAGATATAGAAATAACAGTCATCATCTGCGCAGTCGCCTTGTATGGCTATATCAAGACAATCAAAGCTTTCATTTAGCAAATCCGTATTTGAGATTTGTATATCTAGAGTTTGGATGTCAGTATTACTTGATGATATAGAACCTGCATATATTTCTTTTCTTTCAGACCCATCAAGATGGATGGTGATCAATTTTTGATCTTCATCGCAACCATCTTCCACCGACTGTGGAATCATAAACTCAAGTGATAGACTTACTTGATCATAATCATATAGAGAAGTCCCTAGGAATGTGGCGCGGCATTCTACAGGCTCTCGCTCCAAGCATGATTGTGCTACACTAGGTACATCTAAGCAAGTCGAATTATTTCCACTTATTTTTAATCTTGTGGCCGAATTAGGAGCTTCTATCAAATCACATACAAGTCTGTTATTACAGGTAGACAATTGTGGATTATCTATTAATGATAGCCTATAAGTGTCATTCACCTTTATCACATCTTGAATGTCTGTAAGCATGGGATTGTCTGAAATAAAAATGCCATCAATATATTCAGTAATAGGTATGCCTTCTAAAGATGTAAGAGAATCTAAATTCCCAATTATTATACTCTTCTTTGTTATCATGCCATCGAAAGAACTTAAATCTTTTACATTATCTAAAGTTGTTAAGCTAACTGTATTAAAAAAAGCAGCTTTGTTTTCAAACCAGTCACAGTTTAGATTTTTAATACTGCCCATGCTAAAACTCTTACATACCATAGAATCTGGGAAACCTTCAGAACTGAAATAGTCAAGACCAACAATTTGAAGTGTAGTTAAAGTATCTAACTTGAAATCTGAACTCAAGCTATTGAAAGAGGCATAATTAGGATTGCTTTGAAATAATGATTGACGAGCAATTACGGCATTCGTTGTATGTATTTCAACATTGTGACTTAGCGTAATTACATTGACTCTTATTGATTTGTCTACAATGATGTTTAGTTGGTCACTATAGAAGTTAAGGCTATTGTATTGGCTGTTAGTGAGTTGAATACTATCAATGAGTGTGCAAGAAGACAAACTAAAATTTTCAGGTTGCTCTGAATAAAATTTTGATAAGGTATTCAAACTATCAAGATATTCCAATGATAAGGAATTTGAAATTACAATATTATCCAAGAATGATAAATTCTTGATTCTACTATTAGCTCTAATAGATAGTTGTTGTATCGTGTCAAAATGCGAAAGTAGGGTCAGATTTATTATATCTGACCCTACGCAATTAATGTTATATACTGTTTTACAGTTAATATTAGATTCAATAAATTCTTCAATATCAGCATCTGTGAAAAACGTTCCAGATAAAAAATCACACTGACAATTGCCAAATAAAGGCAAAAGAATAAAGAAGATGGACCAAATTTGCTTCATTAATAACAATTGTAGTGATGAATAGTAGTTTCGGACGAGCCTAATCCCCCAGGATTGGTAGTTGTTTTGATTCTTAGGTCTCCGTCAAATCCATTTTCTACAAATGAGATAGGGTAATACCAATTAGGATCAATTGTTGTTGTAGTGCTAAAGTCTGAAGAGTATAATAGTACCCCATTGGAGTTATCTCTTATTTCGACAAATAATGGTTGATCAACTTGCGCGTATACTATACAATTGTCACAATAAAAATAAAAATGTGCCCCATTATTATCATGCAATTGGCATATTGAACAATTAGGATCTGTCCATTGACAATTTGGGTGTGGGTTTGACACTGTGATACTCCGTGCCATACTTTCCTCTTCAGTATATACATCCCCGTCAGTTAAGTCTCTTGTATCATCAAGCTTTGTACACGACGAGGAAAAAAGAAAGAGAAGAAAAAGTGGCAAAATCTTAAGAAATCTAGTTAATGTTTGAAAATTGGTTGTGTGGTTGTCATAATATTGTAATTTTGGTTATAAATGATTAAATATAACTATTTGTTTTAATGTGTACGTGCATTGAACTGTTATTATTCTGATATGCCAAATGTTTTCACATATCAATACACCACAATTTTTTTGTACTGATTTTCATTGTCTCTTATGAAATAAACCCCAGTATGTAATCCGCTGAGGTCTATAGAATTTGAACCCATTTCTATATTGACTATCTTAATATTCAAATATCCTTAAAATCTGGATGATCAAAGAACTCAAACAAGGTAGACTCTAAAGCGTTACAAATCTTTACTAAACTACCTATTGTGATATTTGATCTTCCAGCTTAAACCCTAGCCTATAATCATATTCAGATGCTAACCTCTGTTGGGGTACTTCTTATGGGTACCAATTATACTTGAAGTAGGAAGTTATAGGTGAATAAGGGATTTTGATTAAATATTATATCCTGAATTCAAATAATAGCTTTGTATCTATAATTTCTATTACTTTTAGAATGATAATGTGTTTTGATCAATTGTGACGGTAGCCGTTTTTATTCAGATAATACTCGTTTATACACGGATAACTATCTCGATAAAGGAAAATATCTAAGTTTATGATTAACAGACACATTGTGTGGGACGTATAACGGATATATGGTTAAGTTGATAATTATAGTTTAAGGTTATCGTCTTGTAATCCATCCGTTAATCCGAGAACAACCGTATCGGATTGTTGGGTACTTTTTTCATATCTATTTATGTGACTATACTAGTAGTACCTGTACCTAATTCAAGTGTTTATACCTATTTTTTTTTTTGATTTAAGGTGTTATGTTTACTATCAATAATTAAGATCAACCATAGCTAAGCCATTATTACCCGTTTATATTCAGATAGTACTCGTTTATACACGGATAATTAATTTCAAGACTACTTTTGTAAGTGATTGATCTTCAATATGTATCTAATGTAGACATAACCGATATATGTGGAAGTTCTATATCTTGGAGTTCCACATATACACAAGTTAACAGCAAGCAAAATTTTAAAAAAACAAAATCAGAATAAATGAAATTAACAAAAGTACAAGTTCACAAGTTTAAATCTTTTGAGTCTGACCAAGAATTTGATTTAGATGATAATGTTACAATTCTTGTTGGAATGAATGAGTCAGGGAAAACATCAGTTTTAGAATCAATTGCAAAAACTAATTATTTTCAAGAAGACGAACAATTTAAATTTAGCCTTACTCATGATTTTCCAAGAAGAGAAAAGAAAAAAGTTGAAAAGAGAGGAGAAAACCCTAAAGCAATTACTTGTACCTACGAAATTTCAAAAGAATTATTAGAAGAAATTTCAGATGATGTAGGAGAAAATGTGTTTACAACTAAGAAGTTCTCATTAACCTCAAGGTACGATAATAAACAAAGAACTTTTGGAAGTATTTCGGCAGATAAGAAAAAATTTATTGAGCTAAAAACAAAGCAGCTTAATATTTCTAGTAATGCAACAAACGAAAAGCTTGGAAAAGTAAAATCATTGGCGGAGTTTGATGAATTAGCAGCAACGTTTAAAGATGAAACCTATATTTCAGCATTTAAAAAACTTAAAAAGTATTTCGAATTTGTATGGAAGTTTGATAATCCCATTGAAGAATATGTCACTCGAAAATACTTAGATGGGAATCTACCTAAGTTCCTATACTATGATGAATATTACAGCTTGCCTTCAAGAATTAGCATTGAAAAATTAGAAAGCAGCCAACTAAATGAGAATGAGTACAAGACAGCTAAAGCCTTGTTTGAATTGGCCGACATTAATACAACTGAACTTCTAAAATCTTCGAATTTCGAAGATTTCGTTGCAGAATTGGAAGCAACAGAAGCAATCATTTCTGAAGAACTATTTAAATATTGGCAAACGAATAGAAATATTCAAATTTCATTTAGAATAGATAAAATTGAAGATACTGATCCGAGAAATAACACCAGAATAGTCGAGCACGTTCTTGATATTAGAGTGAAAGGTAAAAGAGTTTCCTTACCCCTTAGAAATAGAAGTAAAGGATTTAATTGGTTTTTCTCATTTTTAGTTTGGTTTAAGAAAATTCAAGAAGATGAAAATTCAAATTACATTCTTCTTTTAGATGAACCTGGTTTAAATCTTCATGCCTCTGCACAAGCTGATTTGATGAGATTTTTAGAGGACTTATCAGAAGACTATCAAATAATTTATACTACGCATTCTCCATTTATGATTTCCTCGGAAAATTTAAATCGAGTAAGAACAGTGCTAGATACTGAGAACGGCTCAGTAATTTCAGATAGTATTCAAGAGAAAGACCCAAATACTTTATTTCCTCTTCAAGCAGCATTAGGATATGATATTGCACAGAAT
>OJIO01001056.1_pt1 | contig 13577 bp, 7 predicted proteins | sample 1595621 | NCBI WGS metagenome assembly OJIO01 (sample SAMN05416776, study PRJEB24817) | seawater metagenome | isolation source: Sea water | place: Canada:Atlantic | collected 2013-07
CTACACTATCCTCTTCGTCGGCAGCGTCAGATGTGTATAAGAGACAGGTTGAGTTTTTCATTGGCTGTCTTTTCATTGGTATTTTACACCTGTTAATTGCTCTGATATCTCCCAGAGTTTTTTAGCATTTTCAATATTATGGGAACGCTTGTTGGATTTTACCAGTTCTGGGTATCCACGCATTTCCATCATTTTGGTTGGCCCAAAATAATCTCCTGATTTTGCACTTACCTCTGTAGTAGCTCTCAATGTAGGTAGTGTTCCCATTTGAACTGATTGCGCGATGATATCACCCAAGAAACTTGCAGGCCCCGAATGCCTATCTAGTTCTGTTTTAGTCCAACCTGGATGTGAAGAAATAAAAACAGGGGCATTTTTAGCATCTTTAAATCTGCGTACCAGTTCGTAAGTAAAATATAGATTGGCAATCTTGCTGTCCGAATAAGCTCTATATGTATTGTATTTTCTTTTCTCCCAATTAAGGTCATCAAAATTTATATTCCCTGCTCTATGTGCAATACTGCTCGTAGTAACAACCCTAGAGTCTGATGTATTTAATAATATGGGCATTAACAGACCTGTAAGTGCAAAGTGTCCCATATGATTCGTTCCCATTTGAATTTCAAATCCATCTTTAGTTTTTGAATACGGGCACATCATTATTCCCGCATTATTGATTAAGACATCGAGCTTTTTGTAATCATTGTTAAATTTCTCATCAAATGAGCTAATTGACTCCAAATTATTTAAATCAAGACTTATAATATCAATTTTCGAACTTGGGAATTCGCTTAGAATTTCCTTAACTACCGTTTCCGCTTTTTCAGTATTCCTTACAGCCATTACTACTGTAGCATTTTTACTTGCCAATACCTTTGTTGCTTCTTTTCCTAGGCCACTAGTTGCTCCAGTAATAATGATTGTTTTTCCAGTTTGATCAGGAATGTTTTCAGTTGTCCAATTCGTTTTCGACATAGTTTTATATAAATGTAATTATTTGAATGCAGGAATTAAATCCCTTAGATTGATTCACGAAAAAATTTGAGCTCTTCATTAATTCTGCACTATTGAAGACAATGCAAAATGCAATTAATTAACGATATAGTAAATTCTAATCTAGATGCACGGTAAATTATTCTTGTCATAATTTTTCCTCAGTTATAATCAAATGTAAGATACTTCAAACTTAAAAATCATTCTTTATCATATTATCAAAATTATTCATTGGTTTCTTATATGAATTATTATATTTAATCCTTTATTTCATTTATAAATCGAAATATAATGAAGCCTACGAATATCAAGGATCCAGAGTATTTTCATAAAGTGGTGGACTGTCAATACGCATGTCCAGCGCATACGCCTGTTCCTGAATATATTAGACTCATAGCTGCTCAAAAGTATACGGAGGCTTTTATGATCAACTGGGAATCCAATGTGTTTCCTGGAGTATTAGGGAGAACATGTGATCGTCCATGTGAACCCGCCTGCAGGAGAGGAAGAGTAGAAGAAGAGCCTGTGGCCATCTGCCGATTGAAAAGAGTAGCTGCGGATAACAAGGGAGAAGTGAAACATTTGATGCCCCAAGCACCTTTCCCTAGCAATGGGAAAAAAGTGGCTCTCATCGGAGGCGGACCTGCTTCATTGACCGCTGCTCGTGACTTAGCACCGCTAGGCTATGAACTGCATCTATATGATGAGTGGGGTAAAGGTGGTGGTATGATGCGGACTCAGATTCCTGCATTCAGATTACCCGAAGCAGTGCTGGATGAAGAGGTTAATTTTGTCCTTGACATGGGCATACATACTCACTTCAACACCTTTGTCGACAGTATGAAAGAAATATTGGACAAAGATTATGACGCCGTATTTGTTGGAACAGGCGCTCCGAAAGGAAGGTCTCTTGAAATTGAAGGCTATGAAGAAGCCAAGGACAATATTCATATCGGTATAGAATTTCTGGCCAGCGTGGCATTCGAACATAAGGAATCAGTAGGAAAGAAAGTGATCGTGCTTGGTGGTGGAAATACAGCTATGGATTGTTGTAGAACATCCAAACGTTTGGGTGGTAAAGAAGTGACAGTGGTGGTTAGAAGCCCTAGACAGGACATGAAAGCATCGCCTTGGGAAATTGAAGATGCAGAAAGAGAAGACATCATCATTCACAATAATATGCCTCCTAAAAGATTTGTCGTAGAAAACGGGAAACTCAAAGGTGTGATATTTGGAAAAGTGAGAGCAGAATATGATGAAAATGGAAAAAGAAAATTAATTCCAACTGGTGAACCAGATATGATGATCGAAGCAGATGATGTAATTGTAGCTATTGGGCAAGATAATGCATTTCCATGGATCGAAAAAGATATTGGGATTGAATTTGGCAAATGGAATGTACCAGTATTAGATAAGGTAACCTTTCAGTCGACTTTGGATAAAGTGTTTTTTGGTGGAGATGCAGCTTTTGGCCCTGAGAATGTAATAACGGCAGTGGCACACGGTCATCAAGCTGCTGTTTCGATAGATTTGTTTTGTAGTGGAAAATCTGTGAATGAGAGATTGGCACCTATGACCAATTTGATTAGTCAGAAGATGGGAATCCATGAATGGACATATGACAACCATATTGAGTCGGATCTAAGATATCTGGTACCCCACGAAGATAAAAACATATCACTTAAGGATCGGAAAGTTGAAGTAGAATTGGGTTTTGATCTGGGCATCGGATTTAAAGAGGCACAAAGATGTCTCAATTGTGATGTCCAAACTGTCTTTACAGAAGATTTGTGTATTGAATGTGATGCCTGTGTTGATGTTTGTCCTACGGATTGTATCACCTTCACAAATAATGGAGAGGAGCAAGATCTGAGGAGTCGATTAAATGCTCCAGCTGAAAACATGACGCAAGATCTTTATGTTTCAGATACTTTATTGACAACAAGAGTAATGATTAAAGATGAAGATGTCTGCCTTCATTGTGGGTTGTGCTCTGAACGCTGCCCAACAGAAGCTTGGGACATGGTAAAATACTTATACAATACTACTAAAACGTATACCAAAAATGGAAAAGGTGACTGTTGTTAATGATCTAGTTATTCGATTTTCGAATGTCAATGGTACAGGCTCTGCTTCAGCAAATGAAATGTTTGCTAAATCAATATTCAGAATGGGAATTCCTGTAACTCCCAAAAATATTTTCCCTTCAAATATTCAAGGACTACCTACGTGGTATGAAATCCGAGTGAGCGAGAAAGGGTATCTCGGAAGACGTGCCGGGATAGATATTTTAGTGGGTGTCAATCCACAAGTACTAGAAAGAGATATTGATAGTGTAAGATCAGGTGGCTATTTTATTTATGATAGCAGCAAAAAATTACATGACAGCTATATTCGAAAGGACATCAATTATATAGGGATCCCTATGATAAAGTTGTCGATGGCCAACTATGAAAGAGCTCGGATACAACAGCTGTTTAAGAATATCATCTATGTAGGAGCCGTTGCGACTTTAATTGATATGGAAATCGATGTAATCAAAGAAGTGATTGCGGACCAATTTAAAAACAAACCAAAACTAATCCCAGCCAATTATCAGGCACTAGAATTAGGAATCAATTATATCAAAGAGAATTATTCATATCCTTTACAATTTCAATTAAAAAGAATCGATAAAAATGATGACGCCATCTTAATCGATGGAAATACAGCCTGCGGATTAGGTGCGATATATGCTGGTGCTACCGTGATGGCCTGGTATCCGATTACACCGTCGACCTCTATTGCTAGCTCATTCGAAAAGTATTGTAAAAAACTGAGGGTTGATCCCGAAACGGGAAAAAATAAATATGCATTTATTCAAGCTGAAGATGAATTGGCCGCTATCGGTATGGTCATCGGAGCTACTTGGAACGGAGCTCGTGCTTTTACTTCTACTAGTGGTCCTGGTGTTTCTTTAATGAATGAATTTATTGGCTTATCATATTTCGCTGAAATTCCTGTGGTATTGATCAACGTTGAAAGAGGAGGACCGTCTACCGGTATGCCTACACGAACACAACAAGCGGATATTATATCTTCTGCTTATGCTTCGCACGGTGATACCAAGCACCCCTGTCTGTATCCATCCACACCTGCCGAATGTTTTGACTTGACAGTGGCCGCATTTGATTTAGCGGATCGATTGCAAACATTGGTTATGGTAATCTCTGATCTTGATTTAGGAATGAATAATCATATGTCAAAACCATTAAAATGGGATGACGATAAAAAGTACGATCTTGGCAAGGTACTAAGTGCTGATGAACTAGAAGAATTGGAAAGTAAGGGTGAAAAATTCGGAAGATATCTAGATGTGGATGGTGATGCTATTCCAAATAGAACTATTCCAGGCACTCACCCTTCTTTGGGTTCATACTTTACAAGAGGCACTTCGCATGATGAGTATGCTAAGTATAGTGAATTAGGAGAAGTATATTTGAAAAATGTAGATCGACTTGCTCAAAAATGGGAAACAGCAAAAACAATAATGCCGAAGCCTGAATTTTACCAAGAAGGAAATCGAGGCAATATAGGAATGATATTTTTTGGGACAACAACTTACGCAGCTGTCGAAGCAATGGATAAAATGTCAGACAAAGGAATTATTATCGACTCTATGAGAGTCACTGCTTTCCCATTTGGAAAAGAGGTTGAAGATTTTGTCAACTATTATGATCAATTGATTGTAGTCGAACAGAATAGAGATGCACAATTCAGATCATTACTCATCCTTGAGTTGGACATCAACCCCAAGAAAATAAAATCAGTACTGAATTATGATGGTATACCTATTACAGCTCATCAAATTGTAGTTGGCATAGAAAAGCAAATATTGGTTAATGCGCAATTAAATTAAAAAACAGTATGTCATATTTAAAACCCAAGTTTCATCACCCATCCCTCAAGCCCAATAAAGTCGGATTTATCAAATCAGATTATGAGGGTGTGATTTCGACATTATGTGCAGGATGCGGTCATGATTCTATCAGTGGTGCGATCATCCAAGCCTGTTATGAAACTTCAATAGAGCCACATAAACTGGCTAAGCTGTCTGGTATCGGCTGCTCTTCTAAAACACCTACTTATTTCTTGAGTAATTCTCATGGATTTAACTCTGTGCATGGTAGAATGCCTTCCATTACTACTGGCGCTAATATGGCCAATAAAGATCTAATTTATTTGGGAGTTTCTGGAGATGGGGATACAGCTGCTATTGGCATGGGCCAATTTGTACATGCGATAAGAAGAAACCTTAATATGGTATACATCGTAATGAATAATGGTTGTTATGGATTGACCAAGGGACAGGATTCGGCGACAGCTGATTTTGGCTCCATAAGTAAAGCAGGATCAAGCAATCCTTATCCAGGCATAGATCTTTGCGGCTTGGCTTTGGAATTAAACGCCACATTTGTGGGTCGAAGTTTTTCTGGGGATAAAACACAATTGGTGCCGATGATAAAAGCGGCGATGGCACATCCTGGTTTTGCATTCTTAGATGTAATCTCACCCTGCGTTACTTTCAACAATAACAAAGGTTCAACCAGATCGTATTCTCATGTCCGTGCTCATATTGAAGAAACATCCCTTTTTGATTTCGTACCTCATCAAGATGAAATTACTGTGGATTATGACGAAGGTACTGTCACCAAATTAGAATTGTTTGATGGGTCGAGTATCCACCTCAGCAAGTTGGCACCAGAGTGGGATCCTACTGATCGTTTTTCTGCTGTCAACAGACTCCATGCGGCTAAGTCCAAAGGCAATGTTTTGACAGGGTTATATTATATAGATGTGGAAAGTGAAGATTTGCATGTAAAAATCAATACTGTAGACAAGCCACTTAATAAATTAACACAAGAAGAGCTTTGCCCAGGACAAAGTCAACTTGATGTTATAAATGATTCATTTAGATAAGGAATCCTTTTAAAGGATATGGATTGCTTACAAATTAACCCCGTTCGGGTATAAAATAATTCATTTGTGATAAAAATGTACCCGAATGGGTATTGCTTGTTAAGATGATATTACAGCAAAAAAAAAACGTTGTATTACTTAACATATTCTAGTTCTAACCAATGCCTGAGCCAATAGCAGCCACCTTGCCCTTCTCAAGAGAAAGGACGGGTTGGAGTTCATTCCTTGTCGTTTGGCCTTTACACGAATTTAGTATCAATATCAAAAATAAAAGTCCGAGCACTTTCTTCATAATTTGCTATTTAACTTCATTATGTTCACTTCCTGCACTAAAGATACAATTCAATTGATTATTGAATCAAGCCAATAACAGATTGAGCAAAGACTAATATTACTTACCAAAAGAATCATTCCCACACAAAGCCTTATACAAATACTCATTTTGAATTTTGTGCAAAGCATATTGCTCTGCGAACACATCGATTAATCAGGTAGTAGGTAAATGACAAGATTTCGCTAATTTGAGGTTCTTTATTATTTTGATTTAGGACACGAATCGAAACAAAGCATAATCGAAAAATTAAAATCATGGAAACCGTCACTAAATATCGTACTTGTTCTCTTTGTGAAGCAATGTGTGGACTCGCGATAGAGATCAAGGGGAAAGATATTTTGTCTATCAAGGGAGACATGGAAGATCCGTTTTCGAAGGGACATATATGCCCAAAGGCGGTGGGAATGAAAGACATCTATGATGATCCCGATCGGCTCAAACGACCTGTGAAAAAAGTCGATGGCGAATGGAAGGAGATCTCGTGGGAGCTGGCTTTCGATGAAGTAGCTAACAAGCTGAAAAGTATGCAATCAAAGTATGGGCCGCAGTCTATTGGCTATTATGCGGGCAATCCAGGTGCACATAATCTAGGGAGCTTGCTTACTAGTCCAGACTTTATCCGATCGTTAAAAACAAAGAATAGGTTCTCGGCTACTTCCATCGATCAATTGCCGCACCACCTGGCTGCACAATACATGTATGGACATGCGCTCATGATGCCGATCCCAGATATCGATAGGACAGACTACTGGCTTATCATTGGAGGCAACCCCTTGGTGTCTAATGGGAGTCTTATGACCGCTCCAGATTGCGGTGGGAAGATTAGAAATATACAGAAAAGACGAGGCAAAGTCGTCGTTATCGATCCGCGATTTACGGAAACTGCCCGTAAAGCTGATCAACATCATTTTGTCAAGCCACAATCCGATGTATGGTTGTTGCTTGCTATGGTCAATTATATATTTCATAATAAAAAAGTAAAGCTTCGACATCTGGTTGATTTGATTCCAGAGGAGGAGTTGATGTTATTAGAGAAGGTGATGCAGCCCTATACAATAATTGTCGCTTCACGTAAAACGGGAATTACTGTAGACACAATCACGACTTTATTTGATGATTTCTTAAAGGCTGACAAAGCAGTCTGTTATGGTCGCATGGGAGTATCTGTAGTGGAGTTTGGTAGTCTGTGTCATTGGGCAATTAACTTGATAAATCTACTCTCTGGAAATGTCGATAGGGAAGGTGGGCATATGTTTACGTCTCCTGCTTTTGAAGTCATTCAGAAGAAGAGCAAAGGCCAGATCAAGTTTAATAGATGGCAATCCCGCGTCAGGAAGTTACCAGAATTTGGAGGAGACCTTCCATGCTCTACGATAGCTGAGGAGATTATGACTCCCGGAGAAAATCAGATCAAATGTATGATTACCAATGCTGGCAACCCAGTATTATCTACTTCCAATGGAAAGCAGGTTGGAGATGCATTTGACCAATTGGAGTATATGGTCGCCATCGATATTTATATCAATGAAACAACCCAATATGCGGACATCATCCTGCCTCCTGCAACAGGATTGGAAGTGCCACATTATGACACGGTCTTCAATCTGTTTGCCATTCGCAATACAGTTAAGTTTTCTGATCCTGCTATACCCAAGGAGGAAGGTGCACGATATGATTACGAGATCTTTCAAGAATTGACGAAGCGTATGATTCAAGAGGAACTGCCTGCTGATGATGCTCTAAAAGCCAAAATTCTTTATAAGTTAGGAATGAGCCCAAAAGATATGATTGCATTCGGCTTAAAAATGGGGGATCAAGTTAGCATGGATGATCTAGATAATAATCCACATGGTATTGACCTCGGTCCATTGGTGCCTAATCTACATCAACGCATCATGACTGTGGATGGCAAGCTGCATGTGGCTTCAGATATCTATCTGCAGGACCTTAAGAGATTGAATAAGACGATAGATGATACTGTTGAGGGCTTAGTCCTCATCGGTCGCCGCCACCTCCGGAGCAACAATTCCTGGATGCATAATAGCCTGCGTATGGTAAAAGGAAGAGTACGTTGTACCTTATTGATCCATCCCGATGATGCTAAGACATATCAAGTGACTGATGGTGTCGATGTTACTGTGCGATCAAGAGTAGGCAAAGTGACGTTGCCAGCCGAAATATCAGAAGAGATCATGCCGGGCGTAGTGAGTATTCCTCATGGTTGGGGACACAAGCGCAAGGGCGTAAAGTTGAGCATAGCCGAGGCACATGCCGGTGTAAGTTGCAATGATCTTACCGATGAAAATCTGATCGATCAACTGTCGGGAAATGCAGCTGTGAATGGTGTGCCTGTTGAGATTGTGCAAAGCAAGATTGCCGCTATATAGCATTGCCTCTATTACTTGACTTGTAATTCTTCTTTCATATATATTGACGTAAGATTTAGGCCCGTGCCGTGACTACATCGAAACCATGCTATCATTGTTAAGGACAAATATATAATCTATCTCATTTCTATCTCAAAACCAACACTCGTTTATTAATCCGTAACCCATCATCCAATACGACATGCAGGATATACAAGCCATCATTTAATTGAGCTATATCTAACACTGTATTCGTTTTTGGGTAACTTCTTATCAATTGACCATTGGTTGACACCAACTGTAAAGTCTCTATTGGGGATTTACTTCCTGTCAAATCAATGTAGAGTTCTGTCGTAGCAGGATTGGGGTATATCCTTATATCCTCCATTTCTTCTCCTGACAAACTAGTGATGATAATAAACTCAGCGGAAGATTGACAGCCATTCACATCGACAGCTGTGATCGTTTGAGTAGTGCCGACTGTATCAATGGTAATATTATAAGGTGCTGTTCCTCCTGTGACCACAACCTCATCGTTAATCAATTCAACAACTATTGTGTCAAGCAGGCAGCATGCGCCAGGGTTGTTATTATCTACAGGTTGACCATTGGGATAATACATGTCTATAATATTCTGAAGAGTTGAGGTTCTTGCTTGAGCCTCAGTCATATCATAAGTAAGTGATTTTTGATAATGCCAGCCTGTACCGTAATCTACATTGGATGTTGGTCCAGCGGTATACAAATTAGGGTAAACAACCAGCGCATATTCCAAAAACGCATCATTATCCTCGGGAATAAGATCGAGATACTCCTGAAGCCTATTGTACACAATAAGAGAACTGGGAATATCATTTTGGTCGAAAGCCTCTTGTAAGGCAGCAGGATCTTGTGGTACAATTCCAAAAACATGAAACAAAGGACGTAGATCAGTAGCAGCTGCAATCGACATTCTTAGAATCCGGCTATCTATATCTTGATTGTTAATGCCGCGGTCGATGCCATTTTGAAAATCAATGTACTCTTGCTCCCAAAAATTTTCATGTGGACACCATCCTAAAAGGTCAACTATTTCAAAGTAATGGGCATATCCTCTGTGTTGGTATCTTACCTCGTTTGTTGTAGAATTTGTAATATCTCTTTCTACGCCAAAACTATTGGATACTAATCTATGAGTAGCAGTCTTATCTATATCAAAGGTATTGGGTACAAAACTGTACTTGACTGACTCGTTTAAATCTTCACCCAGACCATAATTCATAGCCATGATGTATAGAAAGTTGACCAGCGCTTCTCCTTCACCAGGATATTTTGATATTCGACTGGCATGTCCATATTCATGAAAATTGGTTTCATATCTAGGCCCTGGGCCGTCAATAAAGTTAGCAGGTCCAGGAACAGAAGAATAGTTTATCTGTGAATTTGACATTGGATACCCTATGGAGTAGGCTCCTCCTCTTATCAGAAGATCTGATATCATATACACATCATGCTTATCACCAATAGGTTGTCTGCCCAATATGGTATTGATAGCTTGTAACGCTACATCCCAATCTAGTAAAGTTTGCTTAAGGTCATATTCGCCGGGCACAATAGAATGTTTGGGTATAGTATACATTACATTGTCCGTTTCAAATACAGCCCATGGTGCAGGCTTGTCTAATTCGGCATCAAAATCAGGTGTTTCATAAAATGATTTTATAGAATAGAAAGGTGCTTCTACCCCATTGCTGATATTGACTTCTACAATTCCTTCACTTGCTTCATATGGCACTAAAATCCCTATTGCGCCCCCCAAAGGATTGAACACTTCGATCGTGGTAGCATCTATGGCAAATTTCTTCGTGATTCGATCCAATCGTTTAAAAATAGGTTTATTATTTAAATCCCATTCATGCGCACCCACTCTGATGTAATAATCTTTGCCAACCAAACTACTTGGAACGGTAACAGTAACTACACTACCTGGAGCTACATACATGCCTGTAGGACGAAAGGCATGCTCAGTTCCTTCATTATTAATATCATAAGACGGATTGATACCCCATGGATCACCAAAATCAGCTCTGATAGAGATCGTATTATTTACCGTAGGATCAGTAGGAGGTTCTACTTCACCAGGAAAACTCACACAAGAATTAAATTTAATACCATCAATCAGCTCCGGAAATGCAGTATACACTTCAGGTGTAAATACAAAGTCAAATAGTCCCTGCTGAAGCGCAATAATCGCCCTTTCCAATTCAAGACCAGGAGATATCGATGGATCTTTGTTAAAGCCGTTTTGAGTGTTGGGCGTTGTAAATAGAGGGCCGATTTCAAGATCATAATTAGCCATGACGTCTTGAGCCTTTACTATCAGCATTTCACTTTCCGCAAGTTTGTCAGAATAAATATAGATCGTGTTTTTTAATTGGCTGAGTTCATCACCTGTAAGCGTCTGCAGTCCGTTGATGTGACCTTGTAAATCATCTAAAGCAGAAATCAATATATCACTATTAAATGGAACCGGTTTAACCCAAACTCTGTGGATAGTGCTATGCTCAGATTGGATTAGGGTTCCATCGTCATTTCTTACATCATCTACATTCCAACGTCCGCTCGTATTTATTTCCCATGCATAAGTATTAAATCTTAAAAAAGGAGCACGTGTAAATACTTTATTCCCTGCACTATTCGGATTGCTTCCTCCAGCCTTATCTGGTAAATTGGCAGTATGGTCATCTCTTTGAATATTCTTATAAGTGATTTCTGGCGCAAATGACGCTTCCATATCTGATTGGAATTTGCCAAGAACAGGACTTTCAAAATGTATCTTCCTCTCATGATGAGAAGTTTCTGCTTCCCACCTTAGCCATAGATCAGAATCAGGAATGCTGGCAGCAATAGTCTGTGCACCATGCCCCCACTTACTCGCATCTCCACTCAAATCAGTACCTAATGGACTATCGTCAAATATAGGCAAATCAGTACCAGGTTGAATGACACTTAAATTTGGATTCGTGCCTCCTGCATGATGATATTGCAACCATAATACCCAACCTTCCTCGTCTACATATCCTTGAAAATCACCCCCTCCAAAGTTAAAAGTATAGGTACCTTCTGATAGCCCTTGAGCATCAATAAGACTTGTGATTTGTCCAGTTAATGAAAATGGAATAGTAATTACGGATAGTAAGAAAATGAAACTTAAAGATTTTTTCATAAGATATATTTTGAGATAAGATGATTTATCATCTTAGGAATGAATCAATAATAAAGTTACATTCCTTATGAATGCAAATTAGAAAAAATAATAAAAGCAGAGATGTATTTCTTGTAAACTGTGTCTATTTTATTATTCAATTGAGCACCAAAACCAGTAATAACTATAACTATTGTTGAACGGATGATTGTATGTAGCATCTCTACGACGAAGGAGTAGATATGCTATCATACATAGTGTTATCCATAGGCTCTATACTATTCACCTTAGAAATTCAATCTAGTTACTTTTGAAGAATAATTAAAATCAGGATCATTGTTTTTATTCCTTGGAATAACTGACTTGTGTACTTTAGTTATATCATTTATTGTTTCTTCAGTTCGATACATCGTATTTGTTACACTTGTAGGATTATTAATCTGATCACTTAAGTTTGTAAACATTTGGACTAATTGACTCGGAAGATTTGGCTTGACAAATTTTACATTTTGTCCTCCTTTAGAAATAATAGTCCAGTCATAACGTACACCATATTCATAAACTAGGACATTAAGATTGTAATTAAACGTGTTCAGAATATTGAATTCATTAATCTCTAGTTTTGTAAAGGTGGGATCATTGTTTGAGTCAAAATCTAAATTTTGTGGAATAGAATTATGAATCCAATTGTATGAATATCCTGAAGTAAGATTGTTACCAGCTATATTCAGTTTTATTTTACTTACATCTATCGCTTCATTAAAATACAAAAGTATACTTTCGCCATTTTGCAGCTCCGAAAAATATGTTTGGCGTTGAGTAGTTATATATTTCCCCTCTTGGTCACATACCTTTACTTTGATTCGCCATTCATCATTTCTTTCTAACTCGACTTTATGTTCAATAGTTGATGAAAAATCATTGAAAGAAACAGTATGATTCATTGATTGTGTTTCATTATCCCAAGTCCAATCCTGTCTTGGAATTACAATACTTTTTAACTCCATGCCCTGCTGTCCCCTTATTGCTATTTGATAATTAGCATCCCATAATATACTTGATGCCCAACCATCTATAATTAAAGTATCTCCTCTTAATAAAAGTGAATCGGAATTAGAATCATTGATGGGATTAATTGTTTCATAGAATTGAATTACATCCGTAATGTATAAAGTAGCTTTATTTCTATCCACAGGTTCACTTTGAAAGCATAAATCTTTTTCCCAATCACGAGAAAGATTTAGTTCAGACCCAGATTTTACATCTGAGTAAGAAACAATGCTGAACTCTTGTTCTGTTACGAACCCTAAAGTAGCATTTACAACTATTCCTGTATCTAAAGACAGACTAACATTGAAACCTAATTCAGTTGCAGTTGTATCAAATAGTGTTTCACCATTCAAATTACTTAAAACAATAAATTTTGAATTGGAACTATTACTTCCTTCTGAGCTGATAAACAAATCAAAATTATGTGTTACATTTTCTATTTCCGTTTCTTTAGGTGTTATTTCGGTTTGCAAATCATCTTTGTTACATGCTAGTATTAGCATTGAAAGAAGAAAGATGGATGCGATTTGACTCTTAATATTGAACTCCATTTTATTTAGATGAAAAATTTTCATTTTATTTCTCTTTGTATTTAACTTCTGACTAACGTAAAATATTTATGTTGAATTTCAATTCTTTATATATCTGTCTCTTATACACATCTCCGAGCCCACGAGACAGGCAGAAATCT
>OJIO01001057.1_pt1 | contig 13572 bp, 2 predicted proteins | sample 1595621 | NCBI WGS metagenome assembly OJIO01 (sample SAMN05416776, study PRJEB24817) | seawater metagenome | isolation source: Sea water | place: Canada:Atlantic | collected 2013-07
ATTACACTAGATGCAACAAATTTAGAGATTTGTATTGGTGAGAGTACTGTAATTATAGCAACAGGAGGAGATAGTTATGTATGGGACAATACACTTCCAGTTGGAGCGAGTCATGAGGTAAGCCCAACATCAACGACTACATATAATGTAACAGGAACAGATATTAATGGGTGTGAGAATATTGCGCTAATAACAATAACCGTAAATCCACTCCCAACAATTACACTAGATGCAACAAATTTAGAGATTTGTATTGGTGAGAGTACTGTAATTACAGCAACAGGAGGAGATAGTTATGTATGGGACAATGCACTTCCAGATGAAGCCAGTCATGAAGTAAGCCCTATAATAACAACTACTTATAATGTAATTGGAACTGATACCAATGGCTGTGAGAATACTGCACAAATTACAATAATAGTTAATGAACTGCCTACAGTTGATGCAGGTACTTATCCTGACATGTGTGCGGATGATGAGGCTATCCCTCTAGTGGGGGCACCTATTAATGGTGTGTTCTCAGTGAGTTCTGTCGTATTAACAAGTTTCGATCCTGCAGATTTTGGAGCTGGAACACATACAATTGATTACGTTTTCCAAAATGTAAATGGTTGTGTAGATTCTGCATCTACAACTATAAATGTGAATGCAACACCAACACTTGAACTAGTATCTGTTGATTGTTCAATGGATCTTAATTCTTATGTAATTACTTTTAACTCTGATGCTACGATAACAGCAGGAGGGGAGACAGTAAGTGGAAATCAAGTAATAGACATAGCGATAACAGATGATATTATTTTAACTGCAACATCAACGGATGGTTGTATTATAGAATTACCAGTATCAGCACCACAATGTGATTGTGAAGAAATACAGACTACTGTTTCTGGAGGAAATGTAGCAATATGTTTTGGAGAAACAACACCAGTTGTATCAGCTTCGGCAAATGTAGGTCTAGTTATTGACTGGTTTTCTCAGCCTACTGGATCAACTTCACTCTTAGAAGCTGCGACTAACGATTATCAATCACCTGAGACAGTTGTCGGAGTATATACATATTATGCTGAAGCTAGAAATCCAATCGATAATTGTACGAGTAGTACGAGAACTGAAGTGACTCTGACAATTAAGGCACTTCCTATTATTACGAACACAGATTTGACAGCAGAAATATGTTCTGAAGATTTAACTCCTGGGTTCTCACTTACATCTGATCAAGCAGGAACTACATTTAGCTGGTCTGTTGTGGCTAATGATGTTGATGGCAGTTTCTCTAATGGAGTAGGAAATATTCCATCAGAGGCACTAACAACAAATGAAATCCAGGGTACAGTTACATATACAGTTATACCAACTCTAGATGGTTGTGAAGGACTACCAGTTGACTTTATTGTGACTGTAAATGGTCTTCCATCTATTACAATTGATGATAAAGAATGTTCTGCAGATTTATCAACATATACAATAACATATACATCTGATTTTGATGTTTCCTCTTCTGAAGGTACTGCAATTTCAAATGGATTTGAAGGAATAGTTAGTGAGACAATTGTAACTCTAACAGTAACGAATGCAGCAACTGGATGTACAGAAGAAGTTATCGTAACTCCACCTCAATGTGATTGTGATGATATAGCTGCTCCAATTAATCCTGCGAATCAAGAGATATGTATAGGTGAAGCAGCTGTGGCATTAATAGTAGAAGTAGGAAGTGACATTACAGTAAATTGGTACTCAAGTGCAATAGGTGGAACGTCATTAGGAATAGGAACTTCCTTCACGCCTGCAGATGTACTTGTAGGTGTTTATACTTACTACGCTGAAGCAACTGATGATATTACTGATTGTATAGGTGAAACAAGAACGGAAGTGATATACACTATACATTCTTTGCCTTCAATCACAATTGATAGCAAAGAATGTACTCCTGATCTATCAATGTATGTGGTTACATTCACTGGTACTGACGTTACAGTAACTTCAACAAATGGTACTCCAAGTGGAAATGAGATCACTGTAGACGCCAATATAAATACAACACTAACAATTACGGATAATATCACTGGATGTATCTCTACATTAGAAGTAGTGGCACCTGATTGTGAATGTTCTATAGTAGCAGCTCCAGTATCCGGTGGCAATGCAGTAATGTGTGAAGATGATGATACCGTTCCTACTTTGACAGTCACTGTAGAACCAGGTATGGAAGCTAGATGGTATTTAGGAATTGATCTTGTAAATAGTTCACTTTCATATACTCCAATTGTGACAGCTCCAGGTATTTATAACTATGAAGTAGAAGCTATAAACCCAATAGACAATTGCGTTAGCGCAACAAGAATAGAAGTAAGATTAACTATCAATGCGCTTCCAACAGTAGCCATCTCTGATAAAGAGTGTTCTATTGATTTGCAAACCTATAGTATGACTGTCACAACTGACGGTACTTTTATGACTTCTCATGGTAATCCATCTGGAAATGTAATAACAGGAATCCCATCTGGTCAAGAAGTCACACTTACAATAACTAAAGATGGATGTACAATTACAGAAACTGTAATAGCTCCAATTTGTGATTGTGATCCAATAGATGCTCTAGTAATTGATAATGAAGAAATTTGTTTAGGGGCTAATGCTCCAACATTCACAGGTGGAATTGGTGCTGATGAAATAATAGATTGGTTTGAATCTGACTGTTCTACTTTAATCATGACAGGAACTTCATTTACGCCATTAGATCTAAATGCTGGAGTTTATACTTACTGTGCTCAAATCAGAAATACTCTAGATGATTGTATTAGTGATGCTACTTCATTTACATTTACAATAAATGATCTACCATCAATTAGTTTAGTAAGTGCAAATTGTACTGCAGACTTTTCTATGTACAGTGTGACTGTGAATGGAACAGGAACGATAACATCTACATTTGGTAATGCATCAGGAAATACAATAACTGATATAGCAATAGGAACTGACATTGTGGTAACTATCATAGATGACAAAGGATGTGAGAATACATTAAATGTTACATCACCAATTTGTTCATGCGGAACAATCGATGCTCCAGAAGCGTCAGATGTTGAGATATGCTTTGGAGAATCAAATCCAACATTGGTAGGCACAGTTGCAGGTGCAGATGAAATTATTGATTGGTACGAATCAGATTGTGCTACACTTCTAGCAAGTGGTCTATCTTACATACCAATGCCAACAGCGCCAGGTGTATATTCATACTGCCTTCAAACAAGAAATACAATAGATGACTGTACAAGTGATGTTACGACGACAGTTACATTTACTATACATGAATTGCCTACTATCAGTTTAGTGAGTACGTCATGTTCTGCTGACTTTAGTACTTATGATGTAGTAGTTATGGGGACAGGTGTGATCTCATCTGATACTGGAACTCCAAGTGGAAATACCATAACTGGAATAGCAGCTGGAACTGATATAATCGTAACTATTCTAGATTCGAATGGTTGTAGCAATACTCTAGCTGTAACGGCACCTGTGTGTGCATGTGATCCAATCGATCCTCCAGTAAGTGGAGGTGATATGGAGATTTGCTTTGGAGAATCAAATCCAGTATTGACAGCAGCAGTAGGTGCTGACGAAATTGTAGAATGGTATGAATCAGATTGTACTACTTTATTAGGAAGCGGTCCAACATATACACCATCACCAACTGCAGCGGGAGTTTATTCATACTGCTTAATAACTAGAAATACAATAGATAACTGTACAAGTGATAATACAACTACTGTTACTTTAACAATACACGAATTGCCAACTATCACGTTCGGAACACCAGAGTGTAGTCCTGACTTACAATTATATTCGGTGACATTTGTCTCTACAGATAATGTGGTATCTAATTATGGGTTAGTTATTGGAAATACCATTGTTGATATTCCAACAGGAATGGATGTAGAAGTTACTGTGACTGATGTAAACTCATGCTCTAACATCGTTACAATTACGGCTCCAGAATGTGAATGTGATGAAGTAGAAGCACCTACATTATTAATTAACGATTCAGTGTGTTTCAATGAAACAAATACAGAGTTGACAGTTTCTGCGACAGCTGGTACTACTGTAACTTGGTATGATTCTGCAATAGGTGGAACAGAATTAGTTACAGGATTAACTTATACATCACCAGAAACTGACGCTGGAACATATACTTACTATGTAGAATCTGTGAATACAATGTCTGGATGTATTAGTGATAGAATTCCAGTACTATTTACAATATTCGATCTTCCTATTATAACGGTAGATGCTAAAGAATGTGCAGCTGATAAATTGACATATGATGTTACTATTTCAGGAGATGTAACATTGACTACTGTAACAAATGGAATTATTTCTGGGAACATGATTTTGGGAATACCAGCCAATACTAATGCTACAGTAACATTCACTGATAATATAACTGGATGTGAAAATAATCAAGAAATTATTGCTCCTGATTGTGATTGTGATGTAATAGCTACACCAATCAGTGGAGGAGATCAAGAGATTTGTTTCGGTGATACTAACCCGTTCCTCTCTGTTCAATCTGTGACAGATATAACGTTCAATTGGTACACAGAGACAACAGCAGGAATATTTCTAGGTTCAGGGAATACATATATGCCTTTAGATGATCAAATTGGAATTCATACATACTATGTAGAGGCTAAAGCTAATGATGGATGTATTAGTAATACTAGAACATCAGTATCACTAACAATAAATGCACTGCCAACATTGGTAGAGGATACAAAAGAATGCGATTCAAGTTTATTGACTTATTCAGTAACCGTAATCGTATCAGGAGATATTACAAATCACACTATAGGTGATTTGAATGGAGTTGAAATTTCAAACATACCTACTGGAATGTCTGTAAAAATAACAGTTACAGATCCAATTTCAGGTTGTGAAAATGAATTTGATATCACGTCACCAGTATGTGATTGTGAGGATGTTCCAGAACCAACTGTTTCAGATGATGAAAATTGTTTTGGAGATGTGAATCCTTTCTTAGTTGCTGACACATTAGCTGGTTATACAATTGATTGGTATGAAATGGAAGTTGGTGGAAATGCACTTATGCTTAATAGCGATATGTATCAACCAACTCAAACTACTTCGGGATTAATTACAATATGGGTATTAGCTAGAAATCCAGAAAATGAATGTGAGAGTGACAGGGTCCCTGTTACATTAATTATTCATGAATTGCCTACTATGATTGTAGATGCTACAGATTGTTCTTCTGATCTTACAATGTACTCAGTAAGTTTCACGACTACCGCAAATATAACAATGGTATCCGCCGGAACAATAAATGGAAATCAGATTATTGATATTCCAGCAGATATGGATGTAGAAATCAATATACAAGATCCAGTAACTGGTTGTGAGAATATTATAAATGTAATTGCTCCAGATTGTGACTGTATTGATGTAGAAGTGCCAGTAAACGGAGGAGATCAGGAGATTTGTTTCGGTGAAGTAAATCCTGCACTTACCGCAAGTACAATTGCTGGCAGTGAATTGAATTGGTATACAGATAATACGATTGCAACTGCTTTTCAATCAGCTACAGATTCTTATTTGGAAACTGAAACTGCTCCAGGTGTTTACTCAGTATTTGTATCAGCTACTGATTTACTTACAGGTTGTGAAAGTGATAGAATTGAAATTTCACTGACAATTAAAGTAATTCCATCCATTACAAATATTGATAGAGAAGAAACTATCTGTTCTGGTGATATAAGTACGGGCTTTGTTATTGAGTCTGATTATGCAAATACAACATATTCTTGGATAGCTAATGGACAAGATGTAACTGGATTTGATAATAATGGAATAGGAGATATAACTGCGTCACTTTTAACAACTAATACAAATCAAGAGGGCAGTGTTATTTATACTGTGACACCTTCTCTTAATGGATGCATAGGTGATGCAATGGATTTTGTAATACTCATTACTCCAACTCCAAATGCTGGTTTTTCTCAAAGTGCAGAATGTTATGATGATACAGAATTCATAATGAATGCAACTGGTAACGGAATATGGACTGCGGCAAATACTAATGCACTATTGGTAAATATCGAAAATGAAAATGATCCAAATACAAGAGTCATGGGATTCACAAAAGCTGGTTCATATCTATTTGAATGGACAGTTAATGGATGTTCAGAAAAGGTGTCTTTAATAATCAATGACAACTGTCCTTGTATTATAGAAAGTAACAACCTGTTAGATAATGTAGATGATACATATTGTATTACCACTGGAAATCTAATCCTAACGGGAGAAGAAGCACAACCAATAGGAGGTGTATATTCTTGGGAAGTGAATATCGATGGAACAGGGTTTATTCCTGCAACAGGTATCAATAATACCAAAGATTATGATGCATCTAACTTCGGAACAGGCAATTACCAATTTAGGAGGCTGTATGATGTACAAACATCACAAGGAGAATGTAGTCAAGAATCGAATGACTTAGAGTTCTTAGTCTTCTCTGATAAAATAAATCCAGGAGAGGTCATGTTTGATCCGAATCCGGTATGTGCAGGAGATACACTTTTCTTAATGGTAGATGATTATAATTCAAATTTGACATATAACTGGGCCGTGAGCTCAGGTAATGCAAGAGTAATCTATCAATTGGATAGTATGTCTAACATTGTGGTTGAATCAGCAGGATCAATTACTGTTTCAGTAACTCAATCGCTTGAAGGTTGTTCTGAAGGAGACACCTCAGATGCATCAACATTAGATATCGAAGTATTTGCAGTTCCTAGGGTTAATTTAGGTGTTGATACTACATTCTGTGAACTAGATGAGACTTACTTCCTCAATCCAGGTGTATTTGAAGAATACTTGTGGCATGATGGCTCAGAGGACCAAGAATTTGAAGTAGAAGGAGAAGGAACCTACAGTGTATCTGTAACAGATACTACAGGTTGCATTGCTAAGGATGAAATAGATGTCAAATCATTTTGTTGTGATTTTGTTTGGCCTAATATTATAAAAGCGGATGGTAGAGGAGAAAATAATATGTTTGAGATTACAGATATCTATGGATGTGCTATTTCATCGAAATTATACATCTATGATAGATGGGGTAACCTTGTTTTCTTAGGAGAAGATACAACAGAGTGGGATGGTTTTTTTAATAATGAACCAGTAGAGCAAGGTGTATATGTATTCATCTACAAATACAAAGCTGAAGACGCCGATAGAGAAATATTTGAAGACAAACTATCCGGGGATATCACAGTAATTAGAGATAGATAATAATAAATTATATTGATAATAAATGACATGGTGCAATAGTAGACATGGTCAAAGAATTGTACTCTAATTTGAGAGTATTAAAGTTGCAAATTAGTTTTTAGTGGCGATACAGGAGGAGAGTCCTGTGTCGCTTCTTTTTTTCGCGGCTACATGAAATTAGGATTATATAATTTGTTTGATGCTTTTTGAGGTTATTTTTATTAGCATTAATTATCAAATTGTAAGCGGGTATAATTGCTATTCCTTTTTTAATCTAAAGAATTTTCCCATGCTTGCATTGGGTGTGGCATAATGGTTTCTATCTTTTGGGGATGGAATTATCTCATATCAACAAGAGTCATAATAAAAGTCTTCTGTTGTACCACATAGTATGCCCGACCAAATATCGGAGGAAGGTATTTACGAAAGGAGTTGAAAAGACCTTAAAGAAAACATGTAAACTAATAAGTGAGCGATATGAAATACACTTTATAGAGATAGGTATGGATGAAAACCATATACATTTTCTAGTACAAAGTGTACCGACATATTCGGCAAAGGAGGTAGTTCAAACAATAAAAAAGCATAAAGCCATAGAAATATTCAATCATCATCAAGAAGTGAAAGAAAAATTATGGGGAGACAAGTTTTGGACAAGTGGCTATTATGTAAATACGATAGGACAATATGGTAATGCTTCAGTAATAAAAAAGTATGTTGAAAATCAGGGGAAAGAATATAAAAAGTTATACTCGACTCAATTAAAGCACTTCTAGTAAGGTTTTAGTGGAATCTTGATACTCCGTTAGCTTGCTGCGGAGTAGTTCATTAGAAACACACAGTTATAAGAAAGTATTCGATTAGTAAATTATAAACCTTACAGTTGCAGGTATAATGTAAAGTAATTGTCAATAAGATTATAAACTCCAAGAATTGCTCTACTTGGTATACGATTTGCCTTCAACAGTTGTCAGATATAGACAATCCCAAGAGTCTTTTTATAATTGGACAAAAAATTATAAAAGCAATCAACGACTTAATATTTGAAAGGCAAATTGCATTTGAATATTTGAATTGTAAAGTATTAGGCAGTTATGATAATAAAATAAAATAAGGTTCATTTAAAAATTAAATTTACCTTTTGGAAACAGTATAGCCAAGTTTGAAATACTTTGCAGTACTAACATTTAGTATACAATTTTGTCTTACCAACAATTTTTCTTTCGCGACCACATACGTTATTCCTTATGTGGTGTTATAGAAAATAATATTTCAAGAGTTCAATAATGGATTAATAGTAAAAGCTAGGCGTATTAATGTCTAGGATTTGTGTTTTAACCAACTTGACTCAATGACTTTTAATAAATTTATTAGAAGAACTAGATTAGAAAGCCTTTTCAAGATACTGCGTTTAGTACTTGTTGTATTTTCTATTTTACCTGTTTCATTATCTACAGCTTCGGGACAAAGTTGCGGAGATACAGTATATGATACTGGCGGCGCAAGTGGATCATATAACAATAACGAAAATTGGTCTCAAACGTATAATGCAAGTGCTGGAGAAGTAATTCAACTCTCATTCAGCCGGTTTAATGTAGAAAATAATTTTGATTACTTATACATCTATGATGGAACTGATGATTCGGCGCCACAATTAGCACAACTAAGTGGTACTTCTCTTCCATCGGATTATACATCCTCGAGTAATGTTATATCAATCAAATTTACTTCTGATGGTTCAATCGTTAGAGTTGGATTTACATTTACTATTTCATGTATAACTATTACGGTGCCAGAATGCCTTGTAATAACAACCCCAGGAGTTGCTAATTTATATTCTTGGGAAGCTTCAAGCACTTTAATTGGGCAAGTTGGTAATACAGTTGATTTTGAAGCAATGTCATTAAGTTTTGATGGCCAAACAATATATACAGCTGATGATTCCAATTTTGTTGCAATTAATCCATTAACTGGAATATTTGCAGGAATGGGTGAAGTAGGATCGGCTGACGGTGCTTTAGGAACAATAACGATTAGTGATATTGATGGAATGGCGATTAATCCAAATAATGGTTTAAAAAATCACTTTCATAATTATTATTGGTTTGGATATTATAAAAACATTTAAATACTTCTACATGGAAGAATCAAAATTTCTCGCTATTAAGGGATTATCTTATATATACAGGTTCACCTTTTCAGGCTTAAAAGTTATTTTTTTTATAAATGCACTACTAATTTCAACAGTATCTGCAAGTCCAAATTTATCACCCGAGAATACACCAGAATTATTCAGTGTTTACGAAGATACAATTACTTATAAATCACCTTGTTTTATTGATGATATTGATCGTAATGAAAATGATCCTAGTTGCCATTTAATTGATTATCCAATTAATAATAGAAATGCTAATAAAGTAAATATAATTTCAGATGTTTCATTACTTAGTCCACTTTCAATAGAGTCAGAAACTATATCAAAATCGATTTTGAGTTTAGTGAAAAATAAATCTTTGAATAGTGATTCTAGCAATTGCAAACGTGATATTTGCTTAGAGGACAAATTATCAAAGCATGAAACAGTTTTTACAACATCTGAAACACTACCTGCAGGAACTTTATTTATTCCATTTGGTAATTCTTTTCAGAATTCTACTATTCGAGCATACGGACTGGCGGTTCATCTTCTTCATGCTGACATTCCATTAAAATGGATAATTGAACCTACTAAGGGGAAGGATGGGATTGATTTTTCTGCAAACAGTAGAAGAATTTATCCATCTTCAAATACGACACAAGTGCGTGATTTTAGAGCGGGACCTATAGCTATCCAGCCAGGATTTGAGAGCCAGGCAGCAGCTGTTATTAGTTCATTTAATGCGGGAGGATCTAATGTTGATGTATATGAATTGCAACAAAGCGTAAGCGTTCCTGTCCACTCCACATTGCTGCACAAACCAAGAGCATTGGTAGGGTATGATAACTCTGGTATACATACTATCATTTTTAGTGCTGCGGGACTTAGTTCAGGAATACATTATGCAGTTGGTGACACTCCCGATCTTACCAGCACTTCTTGCTTTACGTTAGCTACTCAGCCTCATGATGACGGTATAACCTTAGCGGATAAGAATGCCGTAGAAGATTTTGTAAAAGCGGGAGGAAACTTTTTTGCCCAGTGCGCAGCTGTGAGAGGGTATACTCAGCATGGATTATTGTCAACCTACCAAGATGATGGAAGTACAGGTGGAAGCCTTTTGTATGATAATCACGGTGAACCGATGGCACAATTTGAAGGAGTTATAGCTGATAAGGGCGGAAGTTTAGTATCTATGAAACTTAACTCTGATCCAGGTGACCGAATTGTATATTCTAGTGGTGATGGGTCACGGTATAAGGCCTACGTGGGTTTTGTTTCACTTAACCCAGGTGTTACTGCTGGAGGATATGTTCATTATTTGGGTGGCCATTCACATAAAAAAACAAATGGTCAGCTGATGGTATTGAATGCGCTGTTACGTCCAGCAGATAGACCATCTGAATGTGGCTTGACTATTGGACCTGAAGCAAATGACGATCAATCTGTTTTGTTAAGTTGTGGTGAAAATGTGACTGTGGATGTATTAGCAAACGATGATAATCCTACGGGAGGAACATTGACGATTAGCCTTTTGTCTAATGGTAATAGTGGTACATTCTCGCTAATGGGAACAAATATTCAGTACACACCAAATGATGGCTATTGGCCTGGAGCTGATGTTGCTACATATCAAATTTGTGATAGTTATAATAGTTGTGCAAACGCGACAGTTTCTGTTTTCGGAGATAATAATATTGATATCTCAGGTTCTGTTTATAATGATGCTAATATCAATGCAACACTAGACAATGGTGAAAACGGAACAAACAATATTACTGTCGAAATGTATGAAGACGCAAACTCAAATGGATTTATAGATGCTGGGGATAATTGGATAGCATCAGATAATACGAACTCTACCGGGGAATTTTCATTTTCAATTACTGAAATAACAACTGCAGCTACTACTACAATTAGTAACCTTGCTATAAATAGTAGTGGTAATGATTCGTATCAAATCAAAGGTGGAAAAAATTATACATCTGATTATGAAGATGGCAATATCAGATATAAAGGTTTTAGATTTCCAAATATCAATATACCAGAAGATGCAGTTGTTGTAAGTGCATCGATAATTTTCTCTGGGTATTCAGGAGGAAGTACATCAGTCGAAATTAGGGCAGAAAATTTAAGTGCCCCTAGTTCCTATTCAAATTCAAATAACTATTTATCTACTCGAAATGTTACTTCTTCTAGCACATATTGGGGAATAGGAGGTTTTAATAATAATCAGAATTATACAACACCTAATTTTTCAAGTGTTGTTCAAGAAGTAGTAACAAATAATAATGGATTACAACATTTGTCTGTTATAATGAGTAACACGACAGGCACTTACGTTGGTTGGAATTACGACGATTATATTCCAAGTAAATTTCCTAAATTGAATTTGATATATCAAATTCCTGGAGACCCCTTAGAATATTTATTAACTACAAACACGGCCACTTTACCTTTAAATAGTTTACTGACAACGGATAATATAGAGGCTGTAGCCCTTAATTCGTTTGGAGAGTTGCATTGCAACAATGATTTTGGTTATTTTATTCCAAATCCTTCCATTGAAACAGTCAAATTAAGTGCAATTACTAATGATGTTTTGCCACTAGGTAATAGTTTAGGTGATGAAATCACTTATACAATTTCTGTTACAAATACAGGAGATATAGAACTAAATAATGTATTTCTCTCTGATACAATAGTTAACTTTTTTAATGAAACATTAGCTTTAAGTAGCGGACCTGATTTTATAAGCTCTAGTAATGGAAGTTTAGAGGGGACTCTGCGTATAGGTGAATCAGCTTCCTATTCTGCAACATATATCCTGGACCAAAACGATGTAGATGCTGGTGGTGTGCAGAATAGGGTTACGGCTCGAGGTACTAGTCTAAATAACGTTGTAGTAAAGGATAACAGTGAAGTCTTTGATAATATATTGCAATCCCCATTATTGGAGGTAGTTAAAATAGCGAATATTTCCGAAGTTTGTGTAAATGATTTAGTTACATATACAATTAGTGTTTTTAACACTGGTAATGTCACCTTAAATAATATTACGCTTTTAGATACGTTGAGAGACTTTTCTGGAAATACTCTAATTTTGTCTACCGAGCCTACATTTATTAATGCTGATCTTGGAAGTTCTGAGGGAATATTAATGGTAGGTGAAACAGCAAATTATACAGCTGCTTATACTCCTGATTTTAATGATTTTACTTCTGGAGGTTTAAATAACCGATTAACAGCTACTGGAGAAGATTCATATGGAAACCAGGTTGAAGACAACAGTGGAGATGTTGATGTAATAATTAATTCGTTACCTAATTCATCTATAACTACTGATGGTGAAATTACATGTAGTAATTTAGAAGTTACTTTGTCTGTGTATCCTACGGGGATGACTTATCTATGGTCTGGAGGAGGTGCAGGGCAAACAAAGACAGTATCGACTGCTGGTTCATACAGTGTAACGGTGACTAATTCTGATGGATGTACAGATGTAGCAACTACATTAGTACTTGAAGATACATTATCGCCAACGGCTGATGCGGGTGCAGATGTAGAGATATGTGTAGGTGAAGGTACTACATTAACAGCAAGTGGAATTGGAAGCTATACTTGGACAGATGGGAGTACAAATTCTAATTTGAGTGTTTCGCCAATTATAACAACGATATATACAGTTACAGTTACGGCAGTAAATGGCTGTGAGGATACAGATGAAGTACAAGTAATAGTAAATCCATTACCAAATTCAAGTGTAAGCGATGATGGAAACATAACATGTAATAAACCTATTGCAGAACTTACAGCAATTCCAGGTGGATTAAGTTATATCTGGACAGGAGGGAGTACCAACCAAACAATAAGTGTAATTACAGGGGATGAATACTTTGTAACTGTGACAGATGTGAATGGATGTACAGCGGTCACTTCAATTAGTGTTCCTATGGATACATTATCGCCAGCGGCTGATGCGGGTGCAGATGTAGAGATATGTGTAGGTGAAAGTACTACATTAACAGCAAGTGGAATAGGAAGTTATTTATGGGATAATGGAGATACAAATGCGAGTCTTACAGTAAGTCCAATTATAACAACGATATATACAGTTACAGTTACGGCAGTAAATGGCTGTGAGG
>OJIO01001060.1_pt1 | contig 13509 bp, 12 predicted proteins | sample 1595621 | NCBI WGS metagenome assembly OJIO01 (sample SAMN05416776, study PRJEB24817) | seawater metagenome | isolation source: Sea water | place: Canada:Atlantic | collected 2013-07
CAGAGCCAGAGCCAGAGCCAGAGCCAGAGCCAGAGCCAGAGCCAGAGCCAGAGCCCACCACTGCAATACCCGCGGAAGACGCCGATGAAACTCTCTGACGCCTGGGCGCAACTACCGGCGGTTAAAACCACCTATCACCCCAGAGTGACCGGAAGACTGGTACGCATGGTCGGGCTAACTCTGGAAGCCGTGGGCCTGAATGTACGTATCGGTGATCGCTGCGCGGTAGAACGCACCAGTCACGCGGATCGGACGGATCAAATAGAAGCCGAAGTGGTCGGTTTTGACGATCAGCGCGTCTTCCTGATGCCAATCGAACAGGTGGATGGGCTCAAGCCCGGTGCCAGGGTCTGGGCATTGAATGGCAGCGCGGATGTACCGGTTGGCTACGGCCTGCTGGGTCGGGTTCTGGATGGAACCGGACGACCATTAGATGGTAAAGGGCCGTTGCTGCAACCGCAGCAAGGGCATTTGCAGGGCCAGCCAATTAACCCGTTACAGCGTGATCCGATCCGGACACCCATCGATGTGGGTATCCGGGCCATTAACAGCATGCTGACAGTAGGGCGTGGTCAACGTATCGGTTTGTTTGCTGGCAGTGGTGTGGGTAAAAGCATGCTATTGGGCATGATGACCCGCTTTACCACCGCCGATATTGTGGTGGTGGGCCTGATTGGCGAACGCGGCCGCGAAGTGAAGGAATTTATCGACGATATTCTGGGCGAAGAAGGGATGGCGCGAGCGGTGGTGATTGCTTCCCCGGCTGACGATTCTCCGCTGATGCGACTGCGAGCAGCCCAATATTGTACGGCGGTGGCGGAATTCTACCGCGATCAGGGTGAGCAGGTGTTACTGCTGATGGACTCGCTCACCCGTTACGCTCAGGCCCAACGTGAAATTGCTCTGGCAGTGGGTGAGCCGCCAGCGACCAAGGGTTATCCGCCTTCGGTGTTTAACAAGCTGCCGAAGCTGGTGGAACGTACGGGTAATGGGGTGGCTGGTGGTGGCTCGATTACGGCGTTTTATACCGTTTTGAGTGAAGGCGACGATATGCAGGATCCGATTGCGGATGCCAGCCGGGCCATTCTCGATGGCCATATCGTCTTGTCCCGGCGCTTGGCCGAAGAAGGTCATTACCCGGCTATCGATGTTGAGGCGTCGGTCAGCCGGGTGATGCCCCATATTGTCCCACCACACTGGCTACAGCGCGCTCAGCTGGTCAAGCAGCTGGTGTCTCACTACCGCCAGAATCAGGATCTTATCAGTGTGGGTGCTTATCAGAAGGGCAGCGACCCGATGCTGGATCTGGCGATAGAGCGCTTGCCCGCGATCAAAAATATGTTGCGTCAGCGACTGGATGAAGGTGCCAGTCTGGCTGACAGCGAAGCGCAACTGACGGCACTGATTCCGGCGTTAGCTGCCGGGTAGCACCCCGTATAGCCCCGACGTAACTATGACGGCACCCCAAACAGGAAGGTAACCATGCCCGATGCTCGCCGTTTTCATCCCCGCGCCCGCCGTTTGCTACCGATATGGCAACAGGCTCAGCGTGCAGAACAGCAGGCGCTGGCAGCCTGGGGACGGTTGCAGCAACAGCAGCTACAGGAGTTGCAGCAACAGCAACAGCTCGAAGGCTACGCGGGTGATTACCGGCAGCAGCTTGCGGCTCCCGGTTCAGCCGCACTCTCCGGTGCCAATGTGCAGAATCTGCTTGGCTTCCTGAGTCAGGTGGAGCAAGCGGCCAATCGGCAGGCCGAACAGCTGGCGCAGCTGGATGTCAGAATCTGCCGCGCACGTGATTTTTATCTGGGCTTAAAAGCGAAGTCAGATGGCTTGGCCCGGTTGATGGACAAGCTGGATCAGGAGTTCCACAACCAGGCAGTCCAGGCAGAACAGCGTCAAGCCGATGAATGGAGTACGCGCCAGGCATGTCAGCCAGTACGCCGTTAGGGCTTGCTTGCAATAGCCGGGAGTACTGATCGTCATCTGTCACTTCCAGACCCAGACCCAGACCCAGACCCAGACCCAGACAAAACAGCAGCCAATGCTGAATCATCAAAAAAAAACCTCCAGTTTCTAGCGGCTCGCTGTGAGCCGTCTAATCTTAGCATCAGGTTATCTACTTTAAGGATGCAGCATGAGCCAGTCAGTCACCATTGAATGTGGTGCCAGACTCAGCATTGAGCGAGTCGAGGCGTTGCACCAGGAAATGGAAATTGCGGTGCGAGATGCCTGCGATATCCAGCTTCATGCCGCTGATGTGCAGTATTGCGACAGCGCTGGCCTGCAGTTACTGGTGGCGTTGTTGGATGTCGTATCCGGCTCTGGCCATTACGTTTGTTGGGCCAGTGTTTCCCCGGTCATCATCGATACCTGCGCAATTTTGGGCTTGAGCCAAGCCTTGCAGCTGGAAAACGAGATGTCCGGGGCCTGAACAGAATTTTTAATCCTTTACCCGGCTCGGGTAAATCGACTGATCTATGCAATCGGTCAATCAAGAAGCACATGGGAGTCCAGTTATGGCGAGTATTTTAGCGGTCGACGATTCTGCATCGATGCGCCAAATGGTGTCTTTTACATTGAAAGGCGCGGGGTATCAGGTCAAGGAAGCCTGTGATGGGGTGGAGGCGTTGGCGGAAGCCCGGCGTGGCAAATACGACCTTGTCCTGTCTGACGTCAATATGCCAAACATGAATGGCATCGAGTTGGTTAAAGAATTACGCCAACTGTCCGATTACAGGTTTACACCGGTGCTGATGTTGACGACGGAATCCGCTGGCGACATCAAAATACAGGGTAAACAAGCAGGGGCAACCGGCTGGATCGTCAAGCCGTTTAATCCGGAGCAACTGTTAAGCACCATCAAACGCGTATTGGGGTAAAGACATGAGCATCGATCTGTCCCAGTTTCATCAAGTGTTCTTCGAGGAGAGTTTCGAAGGTCTTGATATTATGGAGAGCGAACTACTGGATCTGTCGCCCGACAGCGTCGATGCGGAAACGGTCAACACTATTTTTCGGGCGGCTCACAGTATCAAGGGAGGAGCCGGTACGTTTGGCTTTATGTCGGTATCGGAATTTACCCACGTGGTGGAAACCTTGCTGGACGAAATTCGCTCTGGCAAGCGAGCGTTGATACAGACTCATGTCGATCTGTTTTTACAATCGGTGGATTGTTTGCGGGCAATCTTGACCAGCCTGAAAGACAAGGAGGAGCCTGAGCCAGGTCGGTCTGCAGAGTTAAAAACCGAATTTGAAGCGATTCTGGCTGCTCAGCCGGGCCAGCTCGTTGAGACTGAGGTTCAGGATGATGACGGCGTAACTCCAGACGGACACGGCGTTGCCGAGGTCTTGGGTTGGCGTGTTCATTTTGTGCCTGCCAGAGATATGCTGCAAACCGGCAATGAGCCGTTTCGGATGTTTCGCGAACTCGCCGCTCTGGTGCCTGAAGGCCAGTTCAGCGTCCTTGCTGATACCCGCGCTATTCCTGAGTTTACCGCTATGAATCCAGAGCTGTGTTATCTCCGCTGGACTCTGACGCTGGCAGGTGCCGTGGCCAGGGAAGATATCGAAACGGTCTTTGAGTGGATCGCGGACGACTGTCAGATTGATTATCAGCCACTGGCTGAATGCGCTTTGGCTGATGATACTGTTGAAGTTGAGCATTCTGATGGTGTTCAGGACTCTCCTCCGAATTTGTCCCCGAACGGTATCCAGGCCGACACCCATCACAACACTCGTCATAACGAAGCCACAGGGACGGCAACGGCTGTTACCGTAACGGATATGGCGACCATTGCCGATCTAACGGTGGTTAGCAATGCTGTTGCAGCAGCTGTTACGCTACCGACCGGGGCAGCAGACAAGCCTGCTCCAGTGAAAGCGACCAAAACCTCAAAAACCGCCAAAAGCACCGATCCGTCATCCATCCGGGTATCGATCGACAAGGTCGACAGCCTGATCAATATGGTTGGGGAGCTGGTCATTACCCAGTCGATGCTGGGCCAGCTGGGGCAGGATTTTGATATGAGCCGACTGGCCCGTTTGCAGGAAGGATTATCGCAACTGGAACAAAACACCCGCGAGCTGCAAGAAAGTGTGATGAAAATCCGCATGATGCCGATCAGCTTTGTCTTCAGTCGTTTTCCGCGACTGGTACGTGATCTGGGTAACCAGTTAGGCAAAAAGGTCAATCTGGTGATGCTGGGAGAAAACACCGAGCTGGATAAAACCGTGATGGAAAAAATCGGCGATCCGCTGGTACATCTGGTGCGCAACTCCCTCGATCATGGTCTCGAAGTGACTGCCAAGCGTCTCGAAGCGGGCAAAAACGAAGATGGCACCATCACCCTCAATGCCTTTCATCAGGGTGGCAATATCGTCATTGAAGTACGTGATGACGGTGCTGGACTCAATGAAGACCGAATTCTGCAGAAAGCCAAAGAACGGGGTCTGGTGGCCGCCAATGCGGAATTGACCCCGGAAGAAATTCACCAGCTTATTTTCCTGCCCGGTTTTTCCACCGCCGATATCGTCAGCGACATCTCCGGTCGTGGTGTGGGGATGGACGTGGTGCGCCGCAATATCAACGAGCTCAACGGCACCATCGAAGTGAAGTCGCAGCAAGGTAAAGGCTCTACTTTTGTGATTCGGCTACCGCTGACACTGGCGATTCTGGACGGCCAGCTGGTGGCCGTCTGCAAACAGACTTACATCTTCCCGCTGGTGTCGATTGTGGAATCCATTCAGCTGCAAAAGCAGACACTCAACAATATCACCGGCAGCCAGCCTGTCATGAAGTTGCGTGACGAATACATACCGATTATCCGTCTCGATCAGGTGTTCAACTTGCGCCCTCCGGGCGAGTACCCCGACGAGGCCATGCTGGTCGTGGTGGAAGGCGACAACGAGAAAATCGGCATTGTCGTTGACGATTTGCTCGGCCAGCAGCAAGTAGTGATCAAGAGTCTGGAACAGAACTATCAGAAAGTCGGCGGCGTCTCCGGTGCCACGATTCTGGGTGATGGCACAGTGGCGCTGATTATCGATATATCCGGTGTCGGCAAAAAAATGGATGGCCGGACAAGTACGTCCGGTGCAGAAGCAGCAGCGTAGGTAAAGACGATGACAGCAACCGAAACAGTCGTGACGGAAAGCGCCTCGCAGGGTGAACAGCAGTACCTGACGTTCATTATGGCAGGAGAGGAATATGGCGTAGATATTCTTGCCGTACAGGAAATTCGCGGCTGGGAAGAATCCACCGTCATTCCGAATTCGCCCCGTTACATCAAGGGCGTGATCAATTTGCGCGGCACCATTGTGCCGATTATGGATTTGCGTGTGCGCTTTGGTTTACCAACGGTGGAGTACAGCCCGGTGACCGTGGTGATTATCCTGAAAGTGGATAATCCGAGCGAGCGGGTGATGGGCATTGTGGTCGACGCCGTCTCCGATGTGTACACCATTGCTCAATGCGATACCCGCAAAGCCCCTGAGTTGAGCGAAGACGGTAACTCGGTCTTTCTGCAAGGCCTGGTCAATGTGAATGACAAAATGGTGATTTTGCTGGACGTGGAGTCCTTGCTTTGTGTGCCAGGATCATTGGTCACCCACCTCTAACCACAACCTGTTTCAAGTACTGCTGGAAGGACAGAAATTATGAGCTTTCTGAAGAAGATGTTTGCACCGGAAGTCGACACGGCTCAACTCGAAAAAATCCGCGAGCTGGAAGCCAAGGTCGAGGCACTCGACAAGAGTCAGGCGGTGATCGAATTTAATATGGATGGCACCATCATTAGCGCCAACGATAACTTCCTTGGTGCCATGGGCTATCGGCTGGATGAAATCCAGGGCAATCATCATCGTTTGTTTGTTGACCCTGAGTTTGCCGAAAGTGCGGAGTACCGCCGCTTCTGGGATGCCCTGAATCGCGGCCAATTCCAGCAGGCCGAATATTTGCGGATTGGTAAAAACGGCAGGGAAGTCTGGATTCAGGCGTCCTATAACCCGATCGTGGATGAAGAGGGTAAACCCTATAAAGTGGTCAAGTACGCAACGGACATCACTGCCCAGAAGTTGCAAGCCAAAGAAAACGAATACAACTCCAACATCGCCAATGCGCTGAAAGTGTGTCAGGCGGGGGTGATGCTGGCGGACAATGATCTCAACATTGTGTATCTCAATGACGAAGTAACTACCATGCTGCGTTACCGGGAAGAAGCGCTGAAAAAGGGCTTGCCCAACTTCAGCATTGATACCTTGCTCGGCAGTAATGTGGATATTTTCCATAAAAATCCGGCTCGCCAGCGAGGTATGCTGAGTAACCTGAACGAACCGCTGCGAACCAGTTTTGAGGTGAACGGGCTGACCATGGCCTTGATTGCATCGCCGTGGGTTGATGCCTCCGGGCAGCGGCTGGGTACCATTGTCGAATGGCAAGACCGTACGGAAGAAGTGCGAGCCGAAAAAGAAATCGATGCCATTGTCGATGCCGCCTCCAATGGCGACCTGTCGCGTCGAATTCAAACCGCTGGCAAACAGGGGTTCCAGCTGAAACTGGCAGAAGGTCTGAACCGTTTGCTGACCATCTCTGACAGCGTGGTGAGCGATACCATACGGGTGTTCGATGCCCTGGCGCATGGCAATCTGACCCGGCGTATCGATGATGATTATCACGGCTCGTTTGACAAGCTCAAGCAGGATGCCAACGCCACCGTTGAACGCCTGACCGACATTATTACCGGCATTCGTGAATCGGCGTCGACGGTATCGACCGGTGCCAGTGAAATTGCCCAGGGCAACGCCGATCTCAGTCGCCGCACGGAATCCCAGGCTTCCAGCCTGGAGGAAACTGCTTCCAGCATGGAAGAAATGACCAGTGCGGTGAAACAAACCAGTGAAAACTCGGTACACGCCAACGAACTGGCTTCGACCGCCAAGCAAAAAGCCATGGCTGGTGGTCAGGTGGTCAGCAAGGCCGTCACTGCAATGGATGAGATTAACAGCGCCAGCAAGAAGATTGCTGACATCATCGGAGTGATCGACGAGATTGCTTTCCAGACCAACCTGTTGGCCTTGAATGCCGCTGTTGAAGCTGCACGGGCTGGCGAGCAAGGGCGTGGTTTTGCCGTGGTGGCGGGAGAGGTTCGTAATCTGGCGCAACGGTCGGCCGGTGCCGCCAAAGAAATCAAGGATCTGATCCGTGACAGTGTCGACAAGGTGGATGCCGGTACGTCTCTGGTGAACGAATCCGGTCGCACGCTGAATGACATTATTGAAGCAGTGGATCGGGTGTCAGAAATGATCCGCGAAATCAGCACTGCGGCACGGGAGCAGTCATCCGGTATCGAACAGGTCAACAGTGCAGTGTCCCAAATGGACGAAATGACCCAGCAAAACGCCGCCCTGGTGGAAGAAGCTTCCGCTGCTGGCGAAGCCATGGCAGAGCAGGCCCGTTCGATGATGGAAATGATGGAGTTTTTTACCCTCAGTACCGCCACACCAATGAACCATGCCGCACTCCGGGCGCCCGCTGTGACACCGGCACGGGTCAGACCGGCGGCCTCAACAAAAGCAGCATCCGCGTTGTCGGTGAGTGATGACGACGATTGGGCGGAGTTCTGACTCATGGCGAATGCGGCAACAGTGAGCGTTGATCGTTCGACGGATGGTAACGAACCCGAATTTGATATGACAGACAGGGATTTTAATACCATTGCTGAATTAGCTGATCGTCATACCGGGATCGTACTGGGGCCGCACAAACGCACCATGGTCTATGGCCGTATTGCCCGGCGTATCCGGGCGACGGGGTTGGTCAGTTTTCAGCGTTACCTTGCTTATCTGGAGCAGCACCCGGATCAGGAGCTGTCCCATTTTATCAATGCAATCACGACCAATCTGACCTCGTTTTTTCGTGAGCCACACCATTTTCATTTTCTCGATCAGCAGCTGTTGCCTCGGCTGAAGCTAAAGAACAGCGCCAGCAAGCGGCTGAGAATCTGGTCAGCAGGTTGCTCGATAGGCCAGGAAGCCTACACCATCGCGATCAGTGTTTTACGCGCCGGGTTTCCAAAAGACTGGGACATCCGCATTTTGGCGACGGATCTGGATTCCAATGTGCTGGCAACCGGCGAGCAGGGAATCTATCCGCTTGATCATATCGAGTCGCTCGACGCGGAGGTAAAGCGCAACCATTTTCGTCCGACCCCGGATGGCCGCTCGGTACAGATCAATGCCGACTTGCGCAACATGGTGCACTTCAAGCGTTTGAACCTGCTGGAATCATGGCCGATGAATGGGCCGTTTGATCTGATTTTTTGCCGCAACGTGGTGATTTATTTTAACAAGGACTCACAACGGATGCTGTTTGACCATTTCGCGGACTACCTGGCCGCTGACGGCCATTTATGTATCGGCCATTCCGAAAACCTGGCGGGTGTCAGCGAGCGTTTTCAGCCACTGGGTCAAACCGTCTACCGGAAAATCAGATGAGAGTTTTTGCTGAACAGCCAGTCCAGCCTCCTGTCAGTCAGGGTTTTGAACACGTCAACCGTTACTGGGACGATGTGCACAAGGTCTGGACGGCAAAAATACTGCCCGGTGAATTTTATGTATCGACCACGGGTGAAATGGTGGTCACCGTACTGGGTTCCTGTATCTCTGCCTGTGTGCGGGACAAGGTCAGAGGCATCGGTGGCATGAACCATTTTATGTTGCCGGAACAAACGGAATATTCCTCGGACGTCTGGGGTGGAAATCCGGGAACCTCGGCATCGCGGTATGGCAATTGGGCGATGGAGTTTCTGATTAACGAGATTCTCAAACGTGGCGGCCGCAAGGAAAATATGGAAATCAAGTTGTTTGGCGGTGGCCAGATGATTGCGTCAATGACCGATATTGGCCAGCGTAATATCCTTTTTGCCTATAACTATCTTGCCAATGAAGGGTTTACCGTATCGGCAGCAGATGTGGGCGACGTGTTTGCCCGCAAGGTGCTGTATTTCCCGGACACGGGGGCGGTCAAGGTGCGCCGCATCCGCGATATGAAGAACAACACCTTGCTGGATCGGGAAACCCGATACCGCAAGGAAGTGGAGCAGACGGCCAGCTCACCAACCGGCGGTGGGATTGACCTGTTCTGAGCGCACGATTCACGTGCCCTGTTGCGTATTTTACCTTTTCTCTGGAGCTAAGGCATGGCTGATGTTCGTGTGCTGGTCATTGATGATTCAGCACTGATACGCAAAATGCTGACCCAGATCCTGTCAGAAGCAGAAGGTGTTGACGTTGTAGGGACGGCAAACGATCCACTGATTGCCCGTGACAAGATCAAGCAACTCAACCCGGATGTGCTGACTCTGGACGTGGAAATGCCACGCATGAACGGCCTGCAGTTTCTCAGTAATCTGATGCGATTACGGCCCATGCCGGTCATTATGGTGTCGACACTAACGGCGGTCGGTGCTCCGGTCACGCTGGAGGCACTGGAGATTGGCGCGCTCGATTACTTGGCCAAACCACAGCTCGGCAACGAGCAGCATTTTCAGCTGTTTGCCCGCCAGCTGGTGGAAAAGGTACGTATGGCCGCGACGGCACGGGTACAACCGCTGCAGAAGCTTCATGCGTTACGTTTTGCTCAGAAGGTTATACCGCCGGCAGTGGCTTATCGGCGCTGGATCGTGCTGGGTGCTTCCACCGGCGGTACCGAGGCGATCAAGACGTTGCTCAGCCAGGTGTCGGCGCAATGTCCGCCGATGCTGATCACCCAACATATTCCCGAAGTGTTCAGTGCTTCATTTGCTCAGCGACTGAATACCATACTGGAGCCTGAAGTGCTGGAAGCCAGCAATGGTCTGGAGGTTTGTGCTGGTCGGGTTATTATTGCCCATGGTTCACATCATTTGACGTTTCGTCGCGATGGAACCGCCATTCGTTGCATACTGTCTGACAGCGCCCCCGTCAATCGTCACCGACCTTCGGTTGACGTGATGTTTGATGCAATTACGGCGGTTAAACCCGCGCAGGAGCTGGTGGCAGTGATGTTGACCGGCATGGGGTGCGATGGGGCCAGTGCGATGAAGCGGCTGCATCAGTCCGGTACTCGCACCGTGGTGCAGGATGAAACCTCATCGGTGGTGTGGGGGATGCCAGGAGCCGTCGTTGACATTGGCGCAGCAGATCATGTCTTGCCACTGGACAAAATTGCTACTTGTATGCTGGATCTGGCTAAATAAAGTGGCGGCGAGCCGTGCAAATCCGTTAGCGTATGCTAAATATTGAGTATGTATACCCGCCCTGCAGTCCGTGCGATCACGGTCAGGGTGAGACAAACCGTTTGGGAGCGACAGCTCTCATCATTGAATAAGGTGATAGATAAATGTCTGTAGAAACCGCAGTGTCTGATGATGCCAAGCAACTGACGATCAAGGTATCTGGCCGTTTTGACTTCAGTGCGCATCAAGCGTTCCGGGATGCCTATGAAGCCCAGCAGCCAGCGGCGCTTCGTTACGTGATTGATCTGGCAGAAACCTCCTATCTCGATAGCTCTGCTTTAGGGATGTTATTGCTGTTACGGGATCACGCCGGTGGTGATGGTGCCGATATCAGCATCACGAATTGCAATCAGGATGTGAAAAAAATCCTGACCATTTCCAATTTTGAGCAATTGTTCAGTATCCAATGAGGCGACCGAAATGCCGCCAATCCGGATATTGATTGCGGACGACAATCAGGTCGATCGCAAGATTCTGATGCGTATTCTCCAGAATCAGGGGCATGAAATTCTGGACGCAGAAAACGGCCAGGAGGCCGTCGCTCTCTTCAAGGCAGAATCCCCTGATATCGTGTTGCTGGATGTCATCATGCCAGTGATGGACGGCAAGGAAGCAGCACGACAGATCAAGGATCATGCCGGTGAAGATCTGGTTCCGGTCATTTTTCTGACCTCTATGACGGATGCTTATGGCCTGGCAGAGTGCCTGGAAAGCGGCGGTGACGATTTTCTTAACAAACCCTATAACTCGGTTGTATTGCAGGCCAAAGTGCGATCGTTTTACCGTATGCGGGAGATGCATCAGACCCTGCAGCAACAGCGCGATACCATTGTCAGTCATAACGAACACCTGATGCATGAGCAAGAAGCTGCCAAAGCGGTGTTTGATAACGTCGCGCATCTGGGGTGTTTGTCGGCCAATAATATTCGTTATCTAATATCACCACTGGCTGTCTTTAACGGTGATGTACTGCTGGCAGCACGACAACCCAGTGGTGCCATGAATCTGTTGTTAGGAGACTTTACCGGTCATGGATTACCCGCTGCCATTGGTGCGTTGCCATTGGCAGAGATTTTCTACGGCATGACCGCCAAAGGCTTTGGAGTGCGCGATATCATTCGCGAAATCAACCGCAAGATGAACTCGATTTTACCCATTGGTTTTTTCTGCTGCGCGGCGATGGTCGAACTGAACTTCGAGCGTAAGTCGGCGAGTGTCTGGATGGGCGGAATTCCGGATTGTTATTTGTACCGGATGGCTGATGCCTCGCTGCAAACCTTGCGCTCCGAGCACTTGCCGCTGGGGGTGTTGAGTGATTCCCGTTTTGTCGATTCGTTGCAAGAATTCACGCTGGAGCTGGGCGACCGCTTGTTGTTATGGTCCGACGGTATTCTCGAAGCACGGAATCCGGCAGGTGATATGTTTGGTCAGCACCGGCTGCAGGCGGCTATCGAATCCGCAGCCGATGCGGATACAATTTTCCCGACGATCAAGTCAGCGTTGGCAGGTTTTCAGCAAAACAGTGAGCGTGATGACGATATTACCTTGCTGGAAATGCGGATGACGTTGCCGGAAGCACTCGAAAATGATCCGAAATCCTTCGCGCTGGCGTCTGTCGCTGGACCGATGGATTGGTCCTTCAGCTATGAGCTGGGCCCGTCCAGCCTGCGCCACTTTAATCCTCTGCCACTGGTGATGCATATTATGATGGAGGTGCCGGGTCTGCGGATGATGAGCGGCCAGTTGTACACCGTCATGGCAGAACTGTTTGGTAATGCGCTGGAGCATGGGGTGCTGGGGCTGGATTCAGCCCTGAAACGCTCCCCGGAGGGTTTTATGGCCTATTATCAGCAGCGTCAGGAACGTATCGAACGCTTGCAAGAGGGTTGGATTCGGGTCGTGATGCACCACGAAGGTAATGGCGCATGCGGACAGCTACGGGTTCGATTTGTTGATAGTGGTGATGGCTTTGACTATCTGGCGTTGCAGCAACGCGCTGCGGCGAATGCCCACGTGGTTGAAAAACATCAGTATTCTGGCCGGGGTATTCCTCTGGTTCACCAGATATGCGAGTCTGTTACCTACTTTGGTAAAGGAAATGAGGTGGAGGCCGTTATTCACTGGCCCCAGCTGAGTGAGGGATAACCGATGAAATTGCAGGACCATTTTGATAGCGAGTCATTAGATATACTGCGCGATGTGATGGACGACGAGTTCGACGATCTGATCACCTTGTTTGTTAATGACTCCGAAAGTCGACTACCGAAAATGAATGCGGCCTGGGTGCAGCAGGATGTCGCCGGGTTGGGTAATTTATCCCACAGCTTCAAGGGAGCCAGCGGCAATGTCTGCGCCGCTGCCTTGTCGCATTGCAACAAGGAGCTGGAAGATTTCCTGCGAGACAAGGAAGCGGACGATGTGGACTGGACAGAGGCGCGTCAGTTACTGGCTGCCATCAATCAGGAATTTGCTGCTGTCAAGGAGTGTATCCAGCGTCATTTTCACTAACTCGGGCTTAACAGCCTAATCCGGCAGGCGTCTCGTTGTTGCCTCTGCCCTGCAGGGAAATTGATCCTCTGCTGGGCATTCCCCTCTCTTATCTATCACCGAAATATGACCCCGTAGGGTTCCTGCTCTGTCACCGGCTGCGGTGTGATGCTCTCTGTTGCTGTTACAACGACGATATTGGTCTCGTAGTGCAATAATAGCTAGCCGGTCATGGCCAGGGTGCCGGTGTCGGATCAGGGTGTTGTCCGCCGAGGTAAAATCCCCCTATTTTTTAGTTGGCGTGTTAATTGCTGAATCGATAGCAGACGTTCCGTTGTGAACTATCTTCGGAGAGATGCATGAGCCTGACACCCACTGGGTCCGAATTTTTATTACCAAAACCTGCAGCCAAGACGGCTGTTGGCCTATCTTCCAGCCTGCCAACGGTTGATGGTGGGCGGTTTGCCGGATTAATCAACCGATCGTCAGCGACCACTGATCATGGTTTGAGCGAACAATCGAGCCTACAGACGTTGCCGTTAACCGGTGAGATTTTGCCGTCTGAGGCATTAAACAGCGCTGAGGTATTGAGGCAAATTCGTGCAGAAGGCGAGCTGTCGGGATTCGCCCTGACTGCTGCGGGATTGACAGCTGCAGGATTGGCGGAGGTTGGAGAAGGAGAATTCGATCCCAGTGACCTAGAGCGAGAGGATGCAGCTAATGCTGTCTCTTATACACATCTCCGAGC
>OJIO01001065.1_pt1 | contig 13415 bp, 11 predicted proteins | sample 1595621 | NCBI WGS metagenome assembly OJIO01 (sample SAMN05416776, study PRJEB24817) | seawater metagenome | isolation source: Sea water | place: Canada:Atlantic | collected 2013-07
ACTATCCTCTTCGTCGGCAGCGTCAGATGTGTATAAGAGACAGGCTTTGTTTTATAAAATTACTAGCTTCTTCAGGCTTTTTAAGGTTAAATGCTAAAAAATCACCATATGCTAATTGCAATCCTGTTGTTTGCTCATATTTCCCATATTGATTAAATAGCGCGTTGTATTTTTTATCAATATTAGCATAATCTTTTTCAGTTGCTAAAGTGGTTTCAATTTCTAATAAATATTGATGAGCAATGAGTTTAGTTTCTATATCCTGAGTGTTTTCTAATATGTAATTAAAAATTTCTTGAGCAGTACTATATTGTTTTTCGTTAATGGTAGTAACTGCAAGCTCAATAATTCTACTTAAACTTTCAGGATTTCTTTTATACAATGCTTTTTCTTGAGTAAAGGCTTTGTCAAACTCTTTCTCTTGATTAAACAACCAGCTTAATAAATCATACCAATACTCATCTGGTTGAAGTTGAATTTTTTTTAGTAATAATTTTTTTAAAATAAGGTTATTTTCGTTGTCTTTGTTTTCAGAAACAAAATCGCTAAAAGCTCTTTTGGCAGTATTTATAAAATCTGGTTTTGTTTCTATATAATCAATATAATTAGAGAACATATTTTCAATGTCGCCTTGTTCACCATAAATACGAGCTAACTGAATATTAAAATTAAATTCAGGATTTAATTCTGCTGCTTTTTTGTAGGTAGTAATGGCGTTGTCTAATAACGAATGGTCTTCAAACTGAGACGCTATCATGTAGGCAAAACTTGGGTTTTCATCAACTTTTAGAATAGCTTCATCATAATATTTTTCAGCAAGTTGGGTGCTATCCATTAGTTGATAATTGTAACCTAATTCTATTAAATAAACAGGGTTTTTAATGCGTTCAACTTTTTGAAGAAGAGTTTTTCTAACTATTTCGTATTGTTCTAATTGTTGTTGTGTTTTTATAAGCTGAAATAAGTACTTGCTGCTATTGGCATTTTGGTCGTATAGTTTTTGATAAATTATTGATGCTTTTTCAAACTCACCATCTTTAAAATAAGAATCAGCACGTTGTTGATCTTCATCTTGTGAAAATAACATCGAGCTAAATAATAGTGCTATAAAAAGAAAAATCTTATTCATCTGTTAACATTTATTTGCTTTTTTATTGGTCAGATGCAATGCCTAAATTATCTTTTTTGGCATCCAAATATGTGGTTGTCGGCATTTCATAAAACTAAGTTTATGTAAATATAACAAATGCTATAACTCTTATTGTGAATGTTATTATAAAAAAATGCCCAAACAAAAGTTTGGGCATTACCAAGCAAAATAAATGTGCTATTAATCATTATTTTTTTAAAAATGATTCAATTATCCTGATTTGGCATTTTTTATTATCGTAGCACTAAATGCATGTAACGTTAAAATAAAATTTTACTTACCAAAATGACTAATGATACTAGTAAAACGATTCGCATAATATTTTTCATAAGTAGGTTGATTATTTATGAGAATACTAACTTCAAAAATATTTACTAAAAATCAAAAGAAAACTGCAAAAAATCGTTAAACGACACCTTTTTTTTGCATTTCAACAGATAATCAAATGAAAATTCTTACAAATTAGATTTTATCAAATCCAGTATATGGCACTAAAACATCAGGAATTTTAATACCATCTTCAGTTTGATAGTTTTCTAAAATACCTGCAAGAACTCTTGGTAGTGCTAATGAACTGCCATTAAGAGTATGAGCTAATTCATTTTTACCATCGCTATTTTTAAAACGTAGTTTTAAGCGATTTGCTTGAAATGTTTCAAAATTTGATACAGATGAAATTTCTAACCAACGGTCTTGAGCAGTTGAGAACACTTCAAAATCGTAAGTTAATGCAGATGTAAATCCTAAATCACCACCACAAAGACGTAAGATTCTGTAAGGTAATTTAAGTTCATCAAGAATCATTTTTACATGTTCAACCATTTCGTCTAATGCTTTATAAGAACGAGAAGGATGCTCAACACGTAAAATTTCAACTTTATCAAACTGATGTAAACGATTTAAACCTCTTACATGAGCACCATAACTTCCAGCTTCACGTCTAAAGCAAGGTGTGTATCCAGTTATACCAATTGGCAAATCACCTTCATTAAGTAATTCGTCTCTAAAAATATTGGTTCCTGGTACTTCGGCAGTTGGTATTAGATATAAATTGTCTTCAGTAACATGGTACATTTGTCCTTCTTTATCAGGTAATTGTCCAGTTCCAAAGCCTGAAGCTTCATTTACTAAATGAGGTAACTGATATTCTGTGTAGCCTGCAGCTGTATTTTTATCTAAAAAGTAAGCTATTAGAGCACGCTGTAAGCGAGCTCCTTTTCCTTTGTAAACAGGGAAGCCAGCTCCAGTAATTTTGTTACCAAGCTCAAAATCGATAATATCATATTTTTTAGCTAACTCCCAATGCGGAATTGCATCTTTATGTAATACAGGAATAACACCTTTTCTAAAAACTTCTTCATTATCATCTTCACTATTTCCTGAAGGCACTAATGTGTTTGGAACATTAGGAATTTTATATAACAATTGGTTTAATGCTTCTGCTTTTTCATTAAGCTGCTCATTAAGCGCTTTTGAATCTTCTTTAAGCTGACTCGTTTTTTCTTTTAGAATATTGGCCTTTTGAGTTTCGCCAGATTTATACAAGTTGCCTATCTCTTTGGATAAACTATTAGATTCTGCTAAGATATTGTCTAATTGAGTTTGTAAACTCCTTCTGTCTTCATCTAAATCAATAACATCATTAATCATTTGAGTAGCATCAATGTTTCTCTTTGCTAATCCTTTGATTACTGCGTCTTTGTTTTCTCTAATAAATGGTACTTGTAGCATAATTTTAATTTGAAAAGCAAAAGTAATAAGTTTTTATAACGAGCGAAACAAAATATGGTGCTATTTTGAAGGTAAAATCCAATCGTTATGTTTAAAAGCATTCCATTTGGTATTTGCAAGGTCTACCTCAGAATTAATAAGGGGTTTGAGTTCGCCATTATTTACCTTTATTGTTGTATTTGCGTATACTTTTACATCCATTCCTTTTTTGGCATATGATTTCTTTAAATACTGTGCAAACTGCCAAATTACATCAGGCTTAGTTGAGATAGTTCTTACCTGTTTTTTTGTTAAGTAATCTTCTAGTTTTATTGGAATTTCAACATTGGTTTTTGTGTCAACAACTCTAAAATAAGTATAACCACTTTTAGCTCTTAACATCATTCGCCATGACAAACGATGCCCTTCTTCGGTCCACAATACATCATCTTTAATAAACCAATGACGTAAAGGTAATCCAATTTGAATCACAAAATAAGTTATGAAAACAGTTAGAAATGCCGTTTTATATTTTGGTACTATAATTTCGGATTCAGAGTAAAAAGGTTTCTTTTTTAAAAACAATTGTTGAATTGTTTTTGGTTCAAAAAAGAAAAGCGCAAATGCTAAAGATAGAAAAGGGAAAATTCCAATTTGAAAGACAATTGAGTTGAACAAATGAAAGAAAATAGAAGCGAAAAAAGCCCATTTTCTTGTTGGTTTCCATAATAATAAAGGAATTATTAAGCCATCAAATAAAATGCCTCCATAAGCAATGAAATAATGAACTGACTTTATCTGAAGAAATTCACCAACCAAAGGGTATCCTTTTTTGCTTTCCATTAATAATTCAACAACAGAAGTATCTAGCCAATCTGGATATAACTTAGCTATTGATGCATATGTGTAAACAATAAACATTTGTAAAATAAATACAACTCTGCACCACTGAGGCATAGAAACACTTTCAATACTTGGATTTTGTTTTGCGTCTATGGATGCATATTTGTTTGCAGGCATACATACCATAATAGCACTCAATAGCATTAATAAATAGTAATGATTGTTGTAAGAGGTTTTTTGCATAAAATATGTTGCTGACCACATAAGCGTAAATGCAATCATACTTATTCTGTACTTGTAACCAATCATTACCATAAGCCCAAAAAGACCCATAATAGCATAAAAAGCATACATCCAATTTCCAGGAAGTGGTTGCAACCATTCAAAACCAATAAAAGAGAAGGTAAATTGAGGCTCAATAAGAGTTCTTTTTACCCATCCAGTAAAAATTGCGCCAACACTTTCTAAAAAAATTAGTAGCCCAAAAATGATTCTAAAAACAATTAAAGCACTATTGTCTATATGTTTAAATAAAAACTTTTGCATTTTTTTCATCAAGCTTTAGTTGTTTTTTAAGTAACTCAACAGATTCAAATTTTTGCTCATCACGAAGTCTAGCTACGAATTCTATTTTTAATGTTTGATTATAAATATCATTATTGAAATTAAAAAAATGAGCTTCAATAGTTTTTTTTGTTCCATTAACAGTTGGGTTCATGCCTATGTTCATCATGCCATAAACCAGCTTGTTTTCAATTGATGTTTTAATCACATAAACACCATTTTTTGGTATAAGTTTATAATCTTCAGCTATCTCTATGTTAGCTGTAGGGAATCCTATTTTTCTACCTAATCCTTTGCCTTTAACAACTTTACCTGTAATATAAAAACCATAACCTAAATAAGTGTTGGCAGTTAATATATCTCCATCATTAAGTGCATTTCGTATTTTGGTAGAGCTTACAGAAACATCTTCAATGTCTTGAACAGATATTTCTTCAACTTCAAAATCATACTGCTTTCCAAAACTCTTTAAATCATCAATATTTGCACTTCTGCCTTTACCAAAACGATGGTCATAGCCTATTATAATGTGTTTAGCATTTAATTTATCAACTAGTATATTTTTAACAAATTCTTCGGCTGAAAGATTTGCAAATTTTTTAGTAAACGTTTTAACAACTAAATAGTCTAGGCCTAAATCAGATAAAATTGTTTCACGTTCTTCAATAGTGTTTAAAAGCTTAATATCATTATTGTTTTGCAACACCATTCTTGGGTGCGGGAAAAAAGTAAGCACAACAGAGTTTAAATGTTTTTTATGAGCAATATCAACTAATCTTTTAATAATTTTTTGATGCCCAATATGAACACCATCAAAAGTGCCAATAGTGACAATAGTAGCGTTACTGTTATTATAGTTTGTGAAGTTGATATTTTTTTTCATAAAAAATTGAAGTCTAGCTAGTTTTTACTAAAAAAAACTTAATTTTATAGCTTATATAATTAACAAAAGTAATATTATGAAAACAAAACTACATTATGTTTTTACATTAGCAGTTTTATTAATTGGATTTTCTGTTTTCGGTCAGACAAAATTTTGGCAAAAAAGCACCTCAAATGGAAGTTTGAATACAATACCGATTAGTGAATTGAATGAAAAACACTACGAAGTATTTCAATTAGACTTCGAAGCATTTAGGCAAGCATTAGTTAATGCGCCTTTAAGAGAAAGTAATCAAGTATCTACAACATTTATTAATGTTCCTAATGAAGAAGGTGTTTTAGAAACATTTAGAATGTTGGAAGCACCAGTTTTTGATGCAGAACTTTCAGCACAATTTCCAGACATTAAATCCTATGTTGGAGTTAATGATTCTGGTACAAGATTACGTATGAGTGTTTCTCCAAGAGGAGTACAAACTATGATAAGCTATTTAGATAAACCAACTGTGTTTATGCAACCAGTAAATGGAGACCCTCAAAATTATATTGTATATAATAGATTAGTTAGAGGAGATAATTATACTGAAGATTTTCATTGCGCCACAATTGATGAGTTTTCTAAAGAGTCAAATTTAGACTCTTCATTACTTAATAGAGATGCAAATGATCAAACATTGCGTAAGTTTAGATTAGTAGTATCTACAAATGGGGAATATACAACATACCATGGAGGAACTGTTCCTGGAGCTTTAGCAGCTATAAATGCATCTATAACTAGAGTTAATGAAACATTTGAAACTGATATGGCAGTAACTTTTATTGTTATTGCTCAAACTACAAATGTTATCTATACAAATGCTAATACAGACCCTTATTCAACAAACCTAGGTGACTGGAATTTACAGCTTCAAAATACGTTAACTAATGTTATTGGGAATGCATTTTATGATATTGGACATATGTTTGGCGCCTCTGGAGGTGGTGGGAATGCAGGATGTATTGGTTGTGTTTGTGTTGATGATACTGCTTCTACTACAGATTTAAATAAAGGAGCTGGTATTACTTCACCTGCTGACGGTATTCCTGCAGGTGATAATTTTGATATTGACTATGTAGCTCATGAGATAGGTCACCAAATGGGTGCCAATCATACATTTGCTTTTAATACAGAAGGTACTGGAGTGAATGCTGAGCCTGGAAGTGGTTCTACAATAATGGCTTACGCAGGTATTACAGGAGCGAATAACGTTCAACAACATAGTGATCCGTATTTTCATTATCATAGTATAAATCAAATCTTAAATAGATTAGTTACAAGAACTTGTTGGCAAAGTAATTCGCCAGGAGTAATTACAAATAGCCCTCCTGTTGCAAACGCTGGAAGTGATTATGTTATTCCAAGAGGGACGGCATATGTATTAAGAGGTTCTGCCACAGACGCCAATGCTGGTGATGTACTTAGGTATTGTTGGGAGCAAACAGATTCAGGAAATGTAACAAATACTAATTTTGGACCAACCCTTACATCTGGATCAATGAATAGATCTTTACCTCCAACAACTTCTCCAAACAGATATATTCCAAGATTGAGTAGAGTAATTGCAGGGCAACTAACACAAACAAACCCAACGATTAATTCCGCTTGGGAAACTGTTCCTAGTGTTGCAAGAACTATGAATTGGGCTTTAACAGTTAGGGATAGACAACCTACTGCAACTGGATTGAACGGTCAGACTAGTTTTGATTTGATGCGAATTACAGTTGATGGAGCATCAGGACCCTTTACTGTAACATCACAAACATCTAATGTGATTTGGTTTGTAGGCTCATCTCAAACAGTGACTTGGAATGTTGCAAATACAAATGTTGCTCCAGTAAATACAGCAAATGTTAATATATTATTATCAACAGATGGTGGATTAACCTTTCCAATAGTTTTAGCATCTAATGTTCCTAATAATGGATCTTATAATGTTACAGTACCAAACAATGTAACTTCACAAGCACGTATTATTGTTGAAGGAGCTAATAATATCTTTTTTGCAGCAAATAGCTCAAACTTTCAAATTCAAACAACTGAATTTTTGATGAATTTTGCATCTTCTAATGTTACTGTTTGTCAACCAAATAATGCAGTTTATAATTTTACATATAATGCATATAATGGGTTTTCTGAAACAACAACATTCTCAGCAACTAATGTTCCTGCAGGTGCAAACGTAACGTTTTCACCAACATCTGCTTCAGCAGATGGGACTCCAGTTACTATGACGGTTTCTAATATTGGTTCTGTAGCTCCAGGTAATTATACAATTACAGCAGTAGGTACGGCTACATCAACAACAAAAACAACAAATGTAACTTTAAATGTGTTTAGTAATTCATTAGCTGCAGCGACTTTAGCTACTCCTGCAAATGGCGCAACAAATGTACCAGCTGCTGGGAATTTAACATGGAACTCAGTTGCAAATGCTCAAAACTATTTAGTAGAGGTTGCTACAGACGTAGCTTTTACTAATATTGTTAATTCAGCTACAGTAACAAACACCACATATACAACATCACTATCTGCAAATACCCAATATTATTGGAGAGTAACAGCTTCTAATACTTGTGCAACTGCAGCAGCATCTAGTGTATTTAGTTTTACAACCGAGAATGTTACTTGTGCATCTTATACAGCTACAGATACTCCAATAGCAATTTCACCTTCAGGAGCTAATACCTATACATCTGTAATTAACATTGCACCAAACTTTCCTGTTACAGACGTAAACGTAAGAATTAATATACCTCATACATATGTTTCAGATTTAGATATTTCTTTAACTAGTCCTAATGGAACAGTTGTTGACTTGTCTTCAGGGAATGGAGGAAGTGGTGATAATTTTACTAATACTCTTTTCGACCAAAGTGCTGCTACATTGATTACTGCTGGGTCTCCTCCTTATACAGGAACATTTAGACCAGAAGGAAACTTATCTACAATAAATGGAGAAATGTCTGCTGGAAATTGGACATTAACAGTAAGAGATAATTTTAATTTAGATGGAGGTTCAATAAATGAGTTTAGACTTGATTTATGTGTGCAAGGATCTTTAGGTGTTGAAGAGAATGAGTTTTCTGCTTTCTCAATTTTCCCTAATCCAAACAACGGAGAGTTTACGGTTAAGCTAAATTCTAACTCTGGAGATGATATTAGAATTAATGTATATGATATAAGAGGTAGAAAAGTATTTAATAATCGTTATACTAATAATGGAAACTTTAATCAAGTAATTAGATTAGGTGATGTTCAATCAGGAATGTATTTAATTAATGTTACTGATGGATTAAGAACAGAAACCAAAAAGATTATTATAAAATAATAATTAGATATTATAAATAAAAAGGGAGCTAAATTTTAGCTCCCTTTTTTTATGTTCCATTAAAAGTATTCATAGTTATATTAACACCTGCAGTACCAAAAGATTTAATAAGTTCTACAGATTTTTCAAGACGTTCTGATAGTTTTTCATTTTCTTCATCGCTCCATTCCCCTAAAACATAATCCACTTGTCTGCCTTTTGAAAAAGCATCACTTATGCCAAATCTAAAGCGATTATAATTTGTAGTTTGTAGTTTATCTTGAATATCTTTTAAACCATTATGACCTCCATCACTTCCTTTAGTTTTTAGTCTTATACTTCCAAAAGGGAGATTTAAATCGTCAGTAATTATCAATAAATTTTCCATTGGAATATTCTCTTTTGTAAGCCAATATAAAACAGATTTGCCACTTAAATTCATATACGTACTTGGCTTAAGCAATATAAATTGACGACCTTTAAACTTATAAACTGTTACGTCTCCTAATTTTTGAGTTTCAAAAATTAATGATTCTTTAGAGGCTAAAAAGTCTAGAACTTTAAACCCTATATTATGCCTAGTATTTGTATACTCATTACCAATATTTCCTAGTCCGACGATTAAATATTTTTTCATAGAGTCTTCTTCAATTACAATTGAAGGTTTATTTGATTTAAATAGATTAAGTAAAAATCTACACATTTATCTTTTTTGTAAAAATAAAAAAAGCATCCTGAATTAACAGAATGCTTTTTTGATATATCAAAACAAATTGATTTATTCTTGACCTTCAGAAGTTGCTTCTGTTGCAGTTCCATCAGCTGCTGCTTCTGCTGCTGCCTCAGCTGCTGCTTCTTCCTCTTCTTCTTCAAATTCAGCAACACTAGCTCTAGAACGTCTAACTTGACATACTACAGTGTTATCTGGATGTAAGAATTTATAATCAGGATTAGCTAAAGCTGTAATATATAATTTACTTCCAATTTTTAAAGGTGTAATATCTGCCTCAACATAATCAGGTAAATTAGCTGGTAAAGCTTTAATTCTTAATTTACGCTTGTTCTTACGAAGAACACCTCCATTTAATACACCTCTAGATGTTCCAATAACGTGTACTGGAATTTCCATAGTGATTTCTTTGTCTTCAAATAACTGATAAAAATCTATGTGCAAGATTCTGTCTGTTACTGGGTGAAACTGAATATCTTGCATAATTGCATTGTAAGATTTTCCGTTTTCTATGGCAATCACAACTGTATGCGCATTAGGCGTGTATACAAGTTTAGAGAAAGCCAATTCTGGTGCAGAGAAATGCACTGGTTTGTCTCCTCCGTATAATACGCAAGGAACCTGACCAGCATTACGTAAGGCTTTTGTATCTTTTTTGCCCACGCTTTCTCTTTGAGATCCATTGATTGTAATTGATTTCATTGTTTGTGTTTATATTAATATTAATTTACATTAAAAATTTTGAACTAATAGATTTGTTGTAATGTACATTATGCATTACTTCTGCAAATAAATCAGCACAGCTAATTACTCTAATTTTTTTACTTGTTTGTTTTAGAGGAATTGAATCGGTTACTATTAATTCTTCTAACTTAGAGTTTTCAAGCCTTTCGTATGCGCTACCAGATAAAATAGGATGAGTACAAATTGCTCTTACACTTAACGCTCCTCTTTCCATCATTAGGTCTGCAGCCTTTGTTAAAGTTCCAGCTGTATCAACCATATCATCAACCAATACTACATTTTTTCCTGTAACGTCACCAATTAATTCCATATGAGAAATTACATTAGCTTTAGCACGTTGCTTATAACAAATTACTACATCGCTTTCTAGTGCTTTTGAATATGCGTAGGCTCTTTTGGAACCTCCCATATCTGGCGAAGCAATAGTTAAATTATCAAGGTTTAATCCTTTTAAATAAGGTAAAAACACAGTTGAAGCAAATAAATGGTCTACTGGTTTTTCAAAAAACCCTTGAATTTGGTCAGCATGCAAATCCATAGTTATTATACGAGTTGCGCCTGCAGCTTCGAGCATTTTTGCTACTAATTTAGCGGCAATAGGTACTCTAGGCTTATCTTTTCTGTCTTGTCTTGCCCAACCAAAGTAAGGTAAAACAGCAGTAATATGCCTTGCTGAAGCGCGTTTTGCGGCATCAATCATTAATAACATTTCCATTAAATTTTCAGCACCAGGATGAGTAGAGCCAATAATAAAAATTCGAGTTCCTCTTATTGATTCTTCATAAGATGGCTGAAATTCGCCATCGCTGTATGTTGAAGTAATTACATTACCTAATGGAGCTCCGAAAGTTGCTGCAATTTTCTCAGCTAATTCTCTACTTTGAGAACAAGCAAAAATCTTAGCTTCTGTGACTACATTTGGCATTGTTAATGGGTTGTTATTTAATGAATTAATTTCTGTTTTGCTTAACGAGGTGCAAATTTAGGAATTTATTTGGACTGCAAAAGTATAAAAGCCACTATTTTGATTGTTTGTAGTAAATTATTTTATAATTTTGCTGTCCAAATTTGCTCAAGTGGCGGAATTGGTAGACGCGTCGGATTCAAAATCCGATTCTTCGGAGTGTGGGTTCGATTCCCACCTTGAGTACTAGGCCTGTTAATTTAATGATTAGCAGGTTTTTTTATTTGTGCCAACATCTTGTTTATAGGACTTATATAAAATTTAAAGTGTTTTTGGAGGCTTTTCCCTTCCTCTTATTAGCACATTCTTAGATGTCTCATTGCTTTTTTTCCATGATTTCATTTTAAATTTTAGATCAATAATTGTAATGATGACTTTTAAAGCTATTACAACATAATTTAGTATTGCATCCATTTTTCTTTTTTAAATTTATGAAGCCAATTTTTATCTTCATATATATAACGAAAAACAGAGTTTTTTGTCGTAAAATATTATATTTAATAGCTTATAACTATTCTATAGTAAGGGTTTTATTATAAAACAAAAAGGAGCTTTTCAAATAAAAGCTCCTTTTAAATTTGGATGGTTAATAAAGTTTAAAACTTATAGCCTAATGAAAGTTTAAAACCACTGTTTTTGATACTACCTCTATCAATAGATTCGTCATCATTACTTGAATCAGATTTGTTTATATCAGAAAGACCTAAATGATATCTTCCTTGAACAAACATTTTATTACTAAACTCATAACCCAACCCAAGGTTTAAACCATAAGCAAATGATTTTACTTGATCTTTAATGCTTTCAGTTCCTGAATCTGAAAAAGTTTCATCATCAAAAGTCATAGTTACGTCATAGTCACTTTTGGCGCTTAATAAGTAACCTATTTGTGGCCCAGCTTCAAGGCTTAAGTTTTTTGCTAACTCATATTTTAGCATAATAGGAAGTTGTAAATAAGCTAATTTTGCATCTTCTTTATAGTCGATATCAAAAGTTGTTCCTTCATCTTCAAAGCTAAATGAGTCTTTAATTTTTGCGCCTTCTAAAGAATAAAAAAGCTCTGGTTGAATAGAAAACTTTTCAGTAATTTTTATATCTGCAAGCCCACCAACATGGTAGCCAAACAAATATTTTTCTCCGTCAATGTCAGTTTTTAAAGTTGACATATTAATTCCTGCTTTAACACCCCATTCGATATCTTGGGCTGAAGCTAATTTGCACATCAAAAATGTGATGCTAGTGATAATTAAAAGTTTAAATTTCATAATGTTCGTTTTTTGATTAATGATGCTTTTTAATAGATATATTTCTATTACGTTACAAATGTATATAACACATTTATAGGCATTTATAAGATATGTAATGAAAGTGAATATTTTAGAGTTGAAGGTGTAAGTGGTTAGCGATTAAGCCATTTTTTAAATTCTCCAGATTTATCAATACTTACAATAATATCAAAATCAGGTGATGGATTTAATTCTAATTTAACACGACTTTTAGACCATATAATCATTTGGTTAATACTATGAAAACTAACTATTGCTTGGCGATTAATACGATAAAATAGATGAGGGTCTACTTTGTTCTCTATACTTTCTAATGATTGGTCTAATAAATACTTTTCGTTTGATTTGGTGATTAGTTTTACATAACGTCCTTCAGATAAGAAATAAGCTATGTTCTCTGTGAGAATACTTTTTATTTTTTGACCGCTTACAACCATAAATCGATCTTGGTAGCTTTCTTTTTGGTTGAGTGACTGTAGAAGTTTTTGAAAATCAAATGAAGTATTATTATGAATAAGTTTATCTAAAGCAAACTGTAATTCTTTCTCATCAATTGGTTTTAATAAATAGTCAATACTATTAAGTTTGAATGCTTTTATGGCATATTGGTTATAAGCAGTGGTAAATACAATTGGAGTTGTAATTTGTAGTTTTTCAAAAATAGTAAAGCTGTTATCGTCCCCTAAATGAATATCTAAAAAGATGATATCTGCTGTATTCTCTGAAAGCCAAAGTATAGCGTCTTTTACATTATCAATAACTTTTATTACCTCTATTTTAGGATTTCTTTTATGTAATAATGTTTTTAAATATTCTGAAGCTAATTTTTCATCTTCAATAATAATTGCCTTCATATTTCTTCTTTAATTAGAGGTAGTTTAACATAAAAAAGGTTGTTTAAAATCTCAAATGTTGGTTCTAATTCTGTAATGTATTTATAGCGAGATTTTATATTCTTTAAGCCAGTTTTTGTAGAGTCTTCAACATTATGCCGCGTTTGAAGGTTATTGGTAATTATTAAAAAGTTATCACTTGTAAAAATGTTTATTCTTAACGGAGATTCATTTGTTATAACATTATGCTTTACTGCATTTTCAATAGCCATTTGTAATGAAAATGGAGGCAAATAGTCATTTAAAAACTCTGAATCAATATTCATAGTCTGTCTCTTATACACATCTGACGCTGCCGACGA
>OJIO01001075.1_pt1 | contig 13275 bp, 11 predicted proteins | sample 1595621 | NCBI WGS metagenome assembly OJIO01 (sample SAMN05416776, study PRJEB24817) | seawater metagenome | isolation source: Sea water | place: Canada:Atlantic | collected 2013-07
AAGAAAACAACTACTATCCTTTTGGACTGAAACATAAAGGGTATAATAACGTAATTAACGGCACTGACCATAAATACGGGTTCGGCGGAAAAGAGGAACAGGATGAACTTGGGCTTGGTTGGATAGATATTACAGCACGTAATTATGATCCTGCTTTAGGACGTTGGATGAATTTAGACCCGTTGGCTGAACAGATGAGACGACATAGTCCTTATAATTATGCGTTTGACAATCCTATTAGATTTATAGACCCAGATGGGAAGAAAGCATTTTGGGACCCTGATGGTAAAGGTGGTTGGATAGCCAAAGCTGGGGATAGCGCATGGTCTTTATCACAACAAGCAAAGATTAGTCCTGAACAAGCTGATAAAATTGTTCAAAGTCAACTGAGACCAAATTATATTAGAGAATCTGACGGAATGTTGATGTCTAATGTAGAAGTTGGTGATAAAGTTACTATTGGAAAATCTTCCTCTGGAGGAGAGGAGCCTAAGGGATCATCAACTTCAGGCTCTTCAAGAGTTGTTAACAGTAATGTTAAAGTTAATAAAACTAATTCAGATGGAATTAATTTTACTGATGATACAGGGGGACCTGGTATAAACAATGAGACTACACAAACAACAGGGAATACCAAAACCATAAATATACGAGTGCTTACTGCGTTTTTTTCTACAGCAGGAAGAGATGGATCGGAGAAATCCAATGACTTTCCTCCAGCCTTACAAGAACCAAATAAACCAGGTTTAGAAGTAACAGTCCGTACACTCCATTTTGATCGCGAAGGAGGTTATTTTAAAGATAGTACTACAGTTATTAATACTAACAATAGTAAACAAATCACAAAAGATTCGACTGAATTTGCGAATGAAAGACGTAGTATGGAAACTGTAAGAGTCATTAGAACTAAAAGACCAAAGAATAATTAAATTTTTTAAAATGAAAAAATGTTCCCTATTATTAATCACTTTATCTCTGTGTGCTTGTAATCAAAATTTTCAAAAAAAATTTGATGATGAAGGTAATTTAAAGACTGAATATAATTTTATCAACGGCAAATATGTTGGGGAATACAGAGAGTATTATCCAAGTGGGAATATAAAGGAACGACATTTTTTTGAAAATGGAACCCTAATAGACACTTCATTTTACTATGACGATAATTTACAAAATACAATATTTGTTAAACTTATAAATTTTCCAAATCACTTTAAGAAAATTTCATATCATAAAAATGGAGCTGTTAAGGATTCAGGTTTAGTAAATAAAAGTGATCAAAAGTTTGGAGATTGGTTTTATTATGATGAAGATAAAAAACTTAAATTTCAAGATGAATATTTCATTGTCAATGATAAAGAGTATTTAAATCAGACAATTGCTTTTGATGAAAATAAAGACATTATTTTTTCCAAAAGTAAAATAGCTGAAGTAAAAGTTTTTTCCGATACGATATTAATGAATGAACCAATACAAGTTTTGTCATGCATTAAAATTGGGCACTTTGTAGGCGATGGAGTTAAGGCTAAAGTTATACTTTCAAGTGGATACGGTAATAAAATAAATAAAGACTTTTCGAATCTTAGTACATTAAAATTAGATACAATTAATAATCTAGGTATGGATGAAATTAATGGGCCTACATTTCCAGACTATAATCAAGAAAAATGTGTGGCTTTTGGTAAATGGTTTGATAAGAAAGGTCTAAACATTTTAAGGGGCGTGATTGTAGAATATTATCAAGATTCAGAACAAAAAAAAGAAAATAAATTTTATTTTGAAAAAAAAATCTTTGTTAAAGACAGTTTGAAAAATCGGTAATGGGGGTAATGGGTCAGAATGGTCATGGGTCAGAATGGCGCTTTTAAAAAAAGCAAAATTTTAATATTGATTATCAATAGGTTAAATAAAAAGTGAGCCTCTAATAGGAGGCTCATTCTTGTTCCTTGAAATAATGAAAGTTCATTAAAGCCTATTAAATAAGGCTTTTATTTTTCTACGTGGGTCAAATTGGCGCTTGATTATATTTGTGGTTATGAATTGTAAAAACTGTAACAAGTCTAATTGTATAAAACGTGGAAAAAGAAATGGGATACAACGTTATTTTTGTAAAAGCTGTAATTCCTATTTTCAACAAGCTTATTCATATATTGCTTACCAAGAAACGACAAATACTTTAATAAAAAGTATGCTAAAAGAAGGCTGTGGTGTTTTAAGTATTTCAAGAATTATTGGTATTTCAAAAAATACTGTATTATCAAGAATGGTAAAGATTATCAATCAAATCAAAGCGCCATATTTTAATAAACTAGGCTGTAAATTTGAAATTGATGAACTATGGACTTATATAAAACAAAAAGACAACTTTACTTGGATTACTTATGTTATTGAAAGAGAAACAAAACAAGTCATTGATTTTTTTGTTGGCAATAAATCAAAAGAAAACATAAGACCATTAATTCATAAAGTACTTTTGCTCCAACCCGATAAAATTTATACAGATAGATTAAATGTTTATCCAAGCTTAATTCCTAAATCAATTCATAGACGCTTTCAATATTGTACTAATAAAATTGAACGAATGAACTTAACATTGAGAACTCATATTAAGCGATTAAGTAGAAAAACAATATGTTTTTCAAAAAGTGAAAAGTATCTGGAAGCGCATCTAAAGATTTATTTTTGGAGCTAAAATTCATTTTTTATTTATTAGAAACTATTATATTTACTTAAAAGCTCAAAGCATGAGAGAAAACAGTTTTTTATTATGTTGTATTCTTGTTTTACTTACTGGTTGTAAAACAATTTCAGTACAAAATAAGCAATACCAATCAACTAAGCAAAGTGTTGATTTAGGGAGCATAGGTACTGATGAAAATTTTGTTTTAGAGCAAACCTATAATCATTCAGGAATACCAAATTACATAAGCCCAATTAAAGTTAAAATCACTCCAATTTCTTTTAGTAAATCATCGTATAAAATATTTAGTGTAGCAAATGAAATGCAACCAAAGGAGGTTAAAATTAATTATATTGACTCTCTGCAAAACAAACCTAAATTTTTAAACATTGAGATTGCCGATGAAGTAGGACTGATTAATATATTAAACGACGCTTCTAATAAAGATGTAAAAAACTACTTATTAAATCAAAACCAATCACATGTGGTCACTAACATTTCAATTGCGTTCAATCAAAATGATTTAGAGGAATTGGCAAATGCAACAGAGGTTTATTTAGAAAATGAAGGGGTAAAATCTTTAGCCTTAAAAATCTACAACAACACTAAAGTTTTAAGAACTATTAATTTTAACGAAGGCGTTGTGTTTGGGTATAGAACATCTAGCTGTTGCTGGAAAGAAAACAGCAAGTACCAATTAGAAATTATTGATTTGGTAGAAGGTGACAATAGTTGCCCAAATCAGTCATATAAATCTGCAAAGAGAGCAAAAAAAGAAGTCAATTATTATAAATTTTAAAACATGAGTAAGTATATACTACTATTACTATTTGCCGTTGTTGCTTTTGGATGTGATGATATTATTGAGGTTGAAGATATTTCTAATACAACAGTAATTGTTTTAGCGCCAACAAATAATGCAGTTTTAAATAACACGACACTCATATTTTCATGGGAACCTATTGAGAGTGCTGAAACATATCAAATACAAATAGCGACTCCAACCTTTGATGAAGCTTTGCAAATAGTTGTAGATTCTACATTAGCCAATACAAATTTTACTACAACACTCGAGAATACTAATTATGAATGGCGAATAAGAGCAAAAAATTCTGGGTATCAAACAGCATATACTACAAAAAGCTTTTCCATTGAAGAATAAAACAAAAACATACATCTTGTTAGTTGCTGTACTTGTTATATGGAGTATTATTGGATATAAAATATATTCGTCACTCAATCCAGAATTACCAGAAGTTGTTTTAAATGATGTAGAGGCAACATTTAACCCCAAAACAGGTATTGAGATCGACACATTTTCTATTAAGACTACAGATAGAGACCCTTTTTTAGGAACACTTACTAAAAAATCTAATAAGACTGGCTCATTAAAGCAAAACAGTACTATTAAGCAAGAAGATTCAAATTGGCCTCAAATTACTTATGGAGGAGTAATAAAAAGACAGAATTCTAACGAACAGGTATTTGTGGTTACAATAAATAATACACAATATGTATTAAAAACAAGCCAGAAAGTAGATAATATTACTTTAGTTAAAGGTGATAATACATCTATAACTGTTAGATTTAATAATACACAAAAAATAATCCCAATTCAAAAATGAGCATTAAAAAGCTAAAAGCAGGAGCTTTACAACTCACTATATTTATAGTTGTGATGATTGCTTTATTATTAGCTGCATTTTTAGTTTTAGTGCACACACAAAAGCAATTTAATTTACAAACAGACTTTGTTTTAGAAACTGTAAATAATGCAGATAGAGGCATTGAATACGCATTAGTAAATAATGTTGAACTTAATGACTCTACGTTAGTAAATTTAGAAGATGAAGATTACAAAGCATTACATATTCAACGTGACTTTTGGGGGCTTTTTGAAAAAGTAAAGTCGACTTCCAAAATCAAGAGTTATCAATTTCAGAAAGTAGCATTAATAGGAGCTAAACAAGCAAAAGAGAATAGAACAGCATTATATTTAGAAGACAATAACAAACCTTTAGTAGTGGTAGGGAACACTAATATTAAAGGCGTTGCATATTTACCAAAGCGAGGTGTAAAAGCAGGTAATATAGCTGGGCAATCTTATTATGGTTCCGAGCTTATTTATGGCCAAACAAAAGAAAGTCAATACTTACCAAAGTTATTTTTTGAGACCCAACAACATCTAAAAACGATATCAAAAAATTCTACTTTAACTAATCAAAAACGATTTTTGGATTTGAATACAGAGAGTTCATTTACAAACTCATTTCTGGAACCATACCAAATATTGTACAGTACAACTAATATCAATTTAGAGAATATAGAATTAACAGGACATATTGTAGTATTTTCAAAAACATCAATTAGTGTTAAAGCTTCTTCAAGTTTAATAGATGTTATTTTAATTGCTCCCAAGATTGAAATTAAAAATAATGTTGTTGGTACATTTCAAGCGTTTGCTACTGAAACAATTAGTGTAGGTAGTAATTGTAAACTAGAATATCCATCAGCATTAGTCGTTTATGAAGATGAAAAAGGTGTAATAATACCACAACGAGTAGATTCACAACAATTATTAACACACAGCATTAAAATAAATAATACAACAACAATTGAAGGTGTTGTATTGTTTTTAGGTCTTAAAACTAGTAATAATTATGCGCCTCAAATTATAATAGAGGATAAAGTAATTATTAAAGGAGAAGTATACTGTAATACAAATATTGAACTAAAAGGAACCGTTTATGGGACTGTATATGCCTCAAATTTTATTGCTAAGCAATCAGGATCAGTTTATCAAAACCATTTGTATAATGCCACAATAGTTATTGATTCATTATCGCAAAAATATGTTGGTCTACCATTTAGTAATTCAAAAAAAGGCGTTCTGAAATGGTTATATTAAAAAAGATAAAAGCATCAACTCTGATGGAAACCTTGGTAGCTACTGTGTTAATAATAATTGTTTTTATGGTAACAAGTATGATTTTGAATAATTTGTTTTTTAATACGATAAAAAATAATACCACAAAGATTGATTCACACCTTAATGAATTACAGTATTTATACATTAACAATAAACTAGCTATCCCATACCAAGACGATTTTAATGAATGGGATATAAGTGTGAGCACCTATAAAGAGAACAATAAAACAATTATCAGTTTTGAAGCTTTTAATAGTGTAACAAATAAAAAAATATCAAATTACACTAATGAAGTACAATAAGAAAATAAATGCTTTTACATTAAGCGAAATGATTGTTGTACTTATACTAACAACAATTGTTGTTGGATTAGCATTTTCTGTGTTGACATTAGTCCAAAAACACATTAATAATATTCAAAATAATTTTAATAATACTACACAGCTTAATAAGTTAGAGCAATCATTAACTTTAGATTTTAATCGTTTTTCAAAAATTGAATTTAATGAGCTTGAAGACAAGTTATTGTTTTCAAATGAAATAGAGACAAAAGCTTATATGTTTAAAGATAGTTTTATTGTAAAAGATATAGACACATTTTATATATCGATAAACAAAAAAGCGTTCTATTTTGAAGGAAGCCTTAAACAGAGTGGAACATTAGACGCTATAAAAATAGAAACCTCAAAAGCGTTTCAAAACAAAAATTTGTTTGTGTTCAAAAAGAATGATGCAACTCAATTTATGAATTAAATGGCTTTTAAACTAGATAACATACCACAACAAAAAATAGCTCCTAAGAACGATAAGAATTCAGTTTCTTTTTTACAAAAAGAGATTACCTTATTTGGAAGCCCATTTTCAAATAAAGTAAAAGAAGATTTTTATACAGAACTGAGTGTGTTATTGAAAGCTGGTGTTAACTTAAAAGATGCATTAGAGCTTATACAAAACTCTCAAAAGAAAAAGCAGAATAAAGACACTTTAAATTTTATTTCCGAAGATTTAATATCTGGGCAAAGTTTATCTAATGCAATACAATTGCAAAAGCCTTTTACCGATTATGAATATTATTCATTAAAAATTGGTGAAGAAACTGGGACTTTAGGTCAAGTAACAGAGCAGCTTGGTGATTTTTATGCAAGGAAGAATGAACAACGTAGAAACTTAATAAATGCCTTAACTTATCCTATCATTATTTTAACAACAGCAGTGCTTGTGGTTGCTTTTATGTTGCAATTTGTTGTGCCTATGTTTGAGGATATTTTCAAGCAACAAAATGTCGAATTACCAGCAATTACAAAGTTTATTATAAAACTCTCTGGGTTGATGAAAAACTATTCATGGATTGTTTTAACAGGTATTATTTTAGTACTACTTTCAAGAAAGTTTTTTAGTAAAAAGTCAGGGTTTAAAAGAATTAAAGATAATTTTATTTTAAGACTTCCATTTATTGGCAATTTTGTAAAAACAGTGTATCTATCTCAATTTACACAAGCAGTATCATTACTTACAGCTTCAAAAGTTCCTGTAGTAAATAGTATACAATTGGTAAAACAAATGATAGATTTTTATCCTTTACAAAACGCTTTAGAGCAAGTAGAACAAGACATTTTAAAAGGGAAGTCATTAAGTCAAAGTTTATCACAACATCACTTTTTTGATGATAAAATGATTGCTTTAGTAAAAGTGTCTGAAGAAACTAATCAAACAGAATATATTTTTGACAGGCTAAATAAACAATACAACACTCAAGTGCAACAACAATCTAAAATGCTTTCTACACTTATGGAGCCATTCATAATTCTTTTTGTTGGTATATTGGTTGGTGTTATACTTATCGCTATGTATTTACCTATGTTTAAGTTGAGTAGTGTTATAGGGTAATATATTATAATTTTACCACTAAATATTTAGTATTTAAATATTTCACATTAAAATTCCATTTTTCAAAAACCGATTTACCATCCGTCTTAAAAATTTCTCTTAAAGTTGAATTATCATAAGTGAAATAAAGCGAATATTTTTTTTCATAATCTCTGTTTTTATTTAGCAGTATTCTAACCAATGATTCCTTTGTGGGAAGATAATGTTTGTTTTCTCCATTAGCACTAATCAGATAATTTGTACAATCTATAATACTATATAACTCATTACTATTGTTTCCGGCGCTTCCGTGATGAGCAACCTTCACCCAGTCACAAACCAGTTTATTCTCTTTGGAATATCCTAATTGTTTTAAAGATTTAACTATGTCAGTAGGATGAGAGTCTGACAACCAAAGTACCTTCTTATTCTCATATTCAGTTAAGATAGTTATGCTGCTTCCGTTTTCAATTGATGTATCCTCTTTCCATTCTTTTAAATTAAAATCTTCTATTTTTATACTGTAATCAAAATCCCTAGCAGAAACAGCTTCACTAATGGATTCATCTTCAATCGACTCTAGGAAAATATGCTCTGATTTATACTTTTTCCTCAATTTTTTTAACTTTCCATTGGAAGGAGATAAAAAAGTCATTTTTAAATTCCCTAACTGAAATTGTTTAATCTCATTAGAGATATCATAATCTAATAATTTATCTTTTGAATTGATATAGTAAAATAAATCATCACCTTGACTAATACTGACAGGAGAACTAATAAAATTTTTCTCTTCTCTATTTTCTACAACCCTATAATTTCTTGGAGGGTTATAAAACCACCTATCGATTATATCTTCTAACTCTCCGCTATTTATCGTTTTAATATACTTAATCATTCCACCAATATGGTCATCGTGGATATGAGATATTATGCATAAATCAACTCTCTCATTATTATCAATCAGTTCTATTATTTCATTTTTAAGAACGTGATTAAACGTTCTTTCATAACCTGAATCAATTAAAATATTTTTAGGGTTATTATGTTCATCATAAAACCTTAATCTTGCGGCATCTCCACACTCTGCTTGATAAAAATAAATTTCCATAATTAATCTCTTGAATACATTTTTAATTCGCCTTTTAAAAAACCGTTGTTTAAATAAAAGACTCCGCATGGAACACCGAAATTATAAAACCGTTCTTCATTTTCAGATATTTTTTCTCCTAGTATTGTCCAAATAATTGATAGATTATTTTTATCGAGATACTCCATTAACTCCTTCTTTCGGATTAATGTGCCTTTTGGGCTTATATTAGTAACGATTTTTTGTCCGTTTTTATCCTCAAAATCTCCATCAATACTTGAATATTTTAATTGCAAACCTTCAAAAAGAGTCTTACAAGGAATGTTATAATTGAAATTTGCCCCAGATTTATCATCGCTAATACTCCCTTTTGCATTTGTTGTGGCAACCATTATATTATGATCTTGATATATGTGTGTTTCATTATCACATATTTCACTCCATATAGCTTCATCATCAATATCTAGATAAGCTGGAGACCAAAATTTTTCCCTATTAAAAAGATTGCTATAACTATCTCCATTTTCAGGCATCCATCTACCAAAAAAATTCTTGTCCTTTAGGTAATCAATTATCACATCTTTCTCTTCATTTTTAACCAAGTAACCTTGAATTAAATAATGTAAGTTTTTTCTTTTTGAACGGTATTTATGTTCTCCAAATTTTTTAGGTTCTTCCCAATTCGGGTAATACTCTAAAAATAACCATTCGTTATTCTCATCGTCCTTTTTAATTATCACATCTTCTGGTTTGGGTAAATCATCTAAACTTTCTGACCATTCTGAATTAGATTTATCCCAATAATTATAATCTACTTTTGACCACCAAGCTGGTATATCAATAATTTCTTCAAATTCATCTTCCATATCATTTTCATATTCGGTCTTTGAAGTTGATATTGGATCAATATCTCTCGAATATAATTGCCATGTACCTTTATAATAGTTATACTGTTTACCATCTTCATTCCTGCTTTCAATCTTATAATTGTCAGATACAATTGCCAAAACCTCATGCAGTGCTATCCATTGGTATTTTACCCCAATTTTTTCGGAATCTTCATAACGACTATTACTATAATTTGAAAGATCTCTGTCATAATAACCATGAAGTTTCATATTATAACCTAATTCAAAAACTCTTTGAACAATCCATCTTTTAAATGGTTCGCTATCCAACTGTGTCCAATAATTATTTGATTTTATTTTACCTATTTCCTTTAAATAATTAATAGCTATATCTTTTACAAAATCTAAATCCTCTGTTTTAAATTCTCTATCAGCAATTTCCAATCCTTTTTTTTCAAATTCATTTAAGGTCTCCAAAAAGCTGTTAAAGCTTTTTTCTCCACCTAAAGCTTGAGTAGAGTATTTTTTGTTTTTGATAAATTTCTCTTTTAATTCGTAATGGGATTTAAAACTTTTCAAAAGCCTTTTTTGACTTTTAGACAACCTTTTGTAAAACAGCTTATATTCTTTTTTTGTGTTGAAACTTATTGGATAAAAATGATGCAATTCTGGATCTACGATTTTTCTTCCAAAATCCCAATCCATTACATTAAAATAAACCCCGTTATATATACGTCCATATTGGTCGTCAAAGTTGGGGTCTTTATGGTCTATATTAAATTTAGAGATTTCATTTTCCGTTGGAAATTTAGGTATCTCACTATTATAAGGGGGCCTAATCAGTTTCGAGTCAAAACCTTCGGCTCTTTTCATATAAATGGCATATTCTATTATGTTTCTTGAATAATCCCTTAACAAAATATGTCTTGGTGGATTTCCAGATTTAAAAACATTGTCATAAATATAGGTTGATATTTTTTCTATTGATTCAATTTTACTAGTTCTTAACACACACCCATATGCCACTGCGCACAACCTCTCCCTTATATATAAATCATCATTCTCTTCAAATGCTTTCATTATGCTTAACAAAGCGTCAGGTTGTTCTTCTAAAAGATTTACGAGTGCTTTTGTAGTTTGGTCTCTTAAAGTTCTAATTGGAGAGGAGAGTACCCATGTTAATGTTTGACCACATAGTCTTGCCGTTTCTTCATCTATTAGTTGAGTGATATTTTCACTCCATGCCCAATCTATTAATCGTCTTATTGGAAAACCATTACCGTCGTCATCATAACGATGGAAGTACCATAAATGACGTAGCCAAAAACCATCTCTTTCAGCCATGTTGTGACTTGAAAGAATTCTATGCAACCTATCACTATTCATAGGATGATTTTTAATTGCAGTTAATTCAATAAGTTTTAAAAAAAGTTCATCATCAGAAATATTACATTTGTCACTATTAATCCATTCTGTTAATTTATTATTATCAATACTTTCTGTTGTCCGCCAGTTTAAACTACTTATATAGAAACGATTTATTGCAGAAGATTTCTCTTGATAAGAAATATATTCACGATCATGAATTTGACGAGGTTCTGTCTGCTTTTCTCTTAATTCTATCATCTTTTCCAAAATCCAATCAAAAACTTCAAATATTTCCAAATCAAACTTTTCAGGAACTAAAGTAGCTAGAGCCTCCAAAACACCATCATTTGAATAATAATCATCTTCTATTAGCTTGCCTAATTCAGCACCTTGTTCAAAAGATTTACTTAAACCTTTTTTGGAATTAAACTTTCTCAATAATTCATCTGCTATATAAAAATCTCCAAATCTTTCATAAGCAAAATAAATTACCTCAATAGATATATCTGATTTGTAATCTTTCCAGAGATTTTTTATAAATATTCCTTCTTCTAATAAATCATTTAATAAGTGATTGAATTTTGGAAATTTATTATCCATTACTGAAAATACTTCATCTAAATGAAGTCGTTTGTATTCGCTTTCAAAAAGTTTAAATGCTAATTCATGTATCACTTTGATCACTAATTTTCGATTAACGTATTCTTCACGTTTTTCTTCTAACTTTTTATCAATTGCTGTAATAAATAGGTCAAAAACCTTTCTTACACCCTGAAAACCTTGAGGAAATTCCTTTGTTTTAGAATTTTTTACTCCTTCACAAATAATTTTAAGAAATAAAGGATTGGTAAATTCTGGTGCTAGAATTGGAAAACTTGGCTGCTTTAGCTTATGAAAATCGCAGAACATTTTAAGTGCAGCATATTCGTTTCCTTTAAATCCCTGATGGGTCAAAAAAGTAATTTTTTTATCTTTTTTTAATTCCTGTGAAATAATTGATTTGAAATAGGTAGTCCGAATTGTTAATACAAGACCAATAAATGGGTAGTCCAGAACTTGAGATATCAATCCTTGTATTTGATCTTTCCACAGCCTTGCTCCTGCGCCTTCATTAATAGCATCAATAAGAATGGTTACTCTAGAACCTATCTGTTTGCCTATTTCATTTAAATCGTTCAATAGTTCACTAAAAGAACAGTTAATTCCCAATAAATTAATAACATTATCTTCCACATTTCTTGAATCCACAAAGTGTTGCCCTAATAATAATATTGCTGGAACACCATTCTTCATTTTTTCGCTTGCAATATCCCCTAATAGATGCGACTTTCCAGAACCAGCCTCCCCATCAATTATTAATATTGGGTTATTAGAAAGTTGGATATTAATTTTTCCATTTAGGTTATTTATAAGTTCTCTATTGATTCTATCAATTTTACCTAAACGAGTAATCTCTTTATCATATGGCCTGCTATTATACCGATAGGAATCGTTTTCTTTTTTTTCTTCTCTTATTTTTTTTTCTTCTTTTTGTCGTAAATCATAGAGTTTAGATTCCTCATCATCAATTTTTGAATTTAATTTTTCTATGTCTTCAATTAGCCAAACAAAACTTATAGGTTCTTCAATTGTTAAAGGAGTGTTTTCGCCCCATTTCTTTACTTTCTCTTTTAAATCGAAAAACTCATCGTCTATATACTTCAAGTCACTTTCACTAGCAAATTCATCATATATATTTTCTAATAACCATTTATCCAAAACTTTATAAAAGCGAGATTTGAAACTATTATCAAAAGATAAATCGTTAAAAACTTTAGCTATTGGTAATTTGAAATTTAATTCTTCACTAAACCTGGGGCCTAAATTCTTAACAGATTTTATAATGTGATTTTTAAAGAAGTGAGCGTTTAGGCCATTATTGCTTATGTAAGAAATTGTAATTTCAGGTAAAAACTTATTTGATAATAAATGGTTAATCAAAGAGATAAATTGACAATAAATCACCTTCCCTTTTTCTTCACTTCTAAACCTTGTGAAAATTCCATATAGATATACTGTTTCATTAGTATGCAAAAAGACACCACTTCCTGAAAATCCTTGCGTGTAAAAATCAGAGTAATTTTCGGTTAATTCAAGTTGAAATTTATTTACTCCAGTCATTTTCTGTTTCCATACGGGAAAAATTACATCAAGTTCTTTTCCTTGAGTTGCTTTTGGAAATCCTTTAACAATAAAATTTCTGTAGTTTTGTCTTTCTATAGAAATCTCAACAGTTGGTATAGTTCCAGTAATTTTTTCAATCTTCTTTTTTTGAACAACCATGATAGCTATGTCTTTATCGTTGTTCTTTAATATTAATTCGTCATCAATATTATCTAGGATAATTGGGGCATAGGTATCAGTTGTGTGATTATAAAGATCAACTGTTACAGAATCAAGTCTATGTTTAAAGCCTGTCTCTTATACACATCTCCGAGCCCACGAGACAGGCAGAAATCTC
>OJIO01001079.1_pt1 | contig 13240 bp, 11 predicted proteins | sample 1595621 | NCBI WGS metagenome assembly OJIO01 (sample SAMN05416776, study PRJEB24817) | seawater metagenome | isolation source: Sea water | place: Canada:Atlantic | collected 2013-07
GATTTCTGCCTGTCTCGTGGGCTCGGAGATGTGTATAAGAGACAGGCTTTAAATATATTGGAGTCTATTCGTCCACAAGCTCTTATTGACAAAGGAGATTACATTGATGCTGGATCATTCGACTTGGAATTGACAAGGATGTCTCTAGCTATGCAAAACAAGGGGTATGCAAACTTTGCAACTAACTATCTTAGCATAAAAGGCGATAGTTCTCTTAATAACCACTCGGTGGATATATTTCTGGAATTAATGCCACCATTACCAGATTCTACACACCAAAAATATACTATTGGAGATATAAATATCTATACTGATTTCCATAAAGATCAAGATACTTCCAAATTAAATATCGGGCAATTTAGAAATAGATATTATCACAGTCAGAATGAAAACTTTTTAGTAAAACCTAGTTCCATAGACAATGCAATATTCTTAGAACCTGGTTCAATATATAATCGTGAATCTAGATCAAAAACCAGACGTAAGCTTTCGGAACTAGGTTCCTATAGATTTGTAACATTGAATGCAAAACTAGATGAGGTACATGATTCCATAATAAATTACGACATTATGCTTACTCCTTTTCAAAAGAAGTGGGTAGCAGATTTTGGTTGGGACTTTTTTATATCGAGTACAAGTCAATCCAGTAATGGAAGTAACCAAGTATTTGGATTCTCTTTAAATAATCAATTAAAAAACAGGAATTTTCTCGGTGGAGCTGAGCAGTTTACGCTTTCTACAGAGGTAGGAATGGAAATTCAGATTGATTCCATTTCATCTAATTCTATTATAAGATCAAGATCAATAGGAATCAATGCCGCAATTGAGATTCCAAAGCAAAAGAGTTTACTAGGTTTATCTTCTACAATGAAATTATTTGGAAAGCAAATCTCACAAAGTTTTAAAGAAAACACGACTACAACCATACAAGCGGGTTATAATTATAATGATCTGATAGATAATTACAGCAGATCATCCTTAAATGCGAGCCTATCTTATAATTTTAAACCTAATAAAAAATCACGTTTTGTGATTAGGCAAATGGGTCTAGAATACAATGATTATGAACTCACAAAAATATTCTTTGATAGAATAAAAGACAATACTCTGCTATTGAGGTCATTTGATGACAATTTACTTACGGGACTTTTCTTCAGAGATTTAACCTATATATACACCAAACCTGTCAACAGTGAAGGGAATAGCTTCACATTCATATCGAACTTTGAATTGAGTGGAGGAGAAACATTCTTAGCTAATAAATTATACAACCTTGTGTCAGGTAATTCAAGTGATTGGAGATTGACCAATGATATTGAATTTGCCAAGTATGCGCGACTAGAATTAGATCCAAGGTTCTATGAGTACTTTTCAGATAGACATTCTTTTGCTGCTAGGCTATATGCTGGTATCATTGTTCCTTATGGAGGTAGCACCGCAGCACCATTTTTTAAGCAGTTCAGTGTTGGAGGCCCAAACAGTCTTAGAGGTTGGGATCAAAAAGAACTAGGACCTGGTGGGTATTCAGAAAAACTTCTAGTGCCAGATATAAACCAAAACTTCTACCAAACTGGAGACATTAAACTAGAGGCGAATGTAGAGTACAGATTTGACCTTTTCTATATTTTCGAAATGGGTCTTTTTATCGATGCTGGTAATGTGTGGACACTTAAAGAAAATGCTGATAGGCCTGATGCAAATATCACAAGTGACTTTACAAAACAAATTGCAATAAGTGCGGGTTACGGTTTCAGATTTGATTTCACTTACTTTAATATTAGATTTGATTTTGGCTACAAACTTAGGGATCCTTATGTTTTGGATGACAATGATAGTTATTGGTATAATTGGGAAGAAATCAAAAATCAAAAATTTGGTAATTTTCAAGTTGCTGTAAATTATCCCTTTTAAAGATGTTGGATAAAATCAGCATCATCATGCCAGTAAGAAATGGCATTCCTTTCCTTCAAGAGTGTTTAGATTCTATTCGAAATCAAACTTATGCTAATTGGGAATTACATGCTGTAAATGATCACAGTACCGACGAAACTCAACAGATATTAGAACAATATGCGGAACTTGACAGTCGTATAAAACCAACTCATAATTTAGGCAAAGGAATTATCAAAGCATTAATTACTGGGAATAATTTATCAATTGGTCAATACATCACAAGAATGGACGCTGATGATATTATGCCACCTAAAAAACTAGCAACATTATATGATTTACTCGCAAGACAAAACTTGAGTGCATTAGCTACTGGACACGTCAAGTACTTTAGCGAAACTGGTGTCAAAGATGGATATAAATCGTATGAAACATGGCTCAACCAACTCTGTGTAAACAACAATCATTATCAATACATCTATAAAGAGTGTGCAATTGCATCTCCAGCTTGGATGATGAGAAGAGATTACTTTGAAGAGATTGGTGGGTTCGAATCAGAAACATACCCTGAAGACTATGATTTATGTTTCCGTATGTATGAACATAAAGTCAAAATTATCCCTACAAATACAATTGTACATCATTGGAGAGATCACGGGAGTAGAACCTCTAGAACCGACGAAAACTATGCAGACAATAGATTCTTAACCCTCAAGCTATACTACTTCCACAAAATTGAAGTACCCAAGCATGATTCTTTCATATTGATTGGCGCAGGTAAAAAGGGTAAAACCGTTGCTAAGTTTTTGAATTTGCAAGAAGTCCCTTTTACTTGGGCAACTAATAACCCCAAGAAGATAGGAATTGATATTTATGATAAAACACTAAAAAATTATAATGAAATTTCGTTTGATCACAATCATTCTGCTATTATAGTGTCTGTAGCCAACAAAGATGAACAAACCGAGATCAAAAATCGATTACAAAACATTAATCTCAACAGAGTCTATTTTTTATGTTGATTCCCTTTTCGTATAAACACCTGTTTTAAAATTGGGTATATTCACTCAATAGTTAGCCGATTAAAGCCATATCTTTGAATTGTAAATATTAACAAAGAGATTAAGATCAAAATAACCTTTCTAATATTTTAGTAACACATTTCGTAATAAATTAAGACAGTAAATAGGACAATTTACGTCTTGTACTATTAATCATTAATCATACAATTCCATAAACGAATCTAAGCAAAGGCATTGATTTAGCAATGCTATGACTCATGGTTTCTTACGATCAAAAATGTGTGCAACAAATTAAAATAATGAGAATTAGCATACTCTATTTAAAATAAAAAATCATCAGACATTCTTTATAGCATGTCTATTTAAATACCGCCAATTTTGGCAAAACCTCAAAAAACTTTATAATGGGACTAGCAGACAAATCTCAATACGAATACCTTTTCGAAGCCCTCGTTAAGGAATTTCCGGCTTTACAAAAACAACCATCTGGAGACAATGAACCTGGTGTTTATTTTCAATATACAGGACAACCTATTGAAGCCAAATGGGTCACAGGGAAAGACTACCCTGCCTTTGTTCTGGGTAACACCTCAAATGGTGACACGAGTGGCTTTTACAGTGGTTCTGATTCACAAATAAGTGAAAGTTTCAGAACTTACATGGCTTCTATAGCACCAACGAACATGCAAGCAGATCCTCAGTATCAAACCTACCAAAAACAGTTAGATGCTCTAATTGGTAATGGTACTACTATTTCAACTGATGCAAACAATGCATTTAAAACTTGGTTAGCACAAAATCCAGACTATAAAAAGGATTTCGAAGGTTTTGGAGGTTTTACAACATGGCTATCAGCTGAAGGAACAGCTGGTCCAAGTTGGAAAACAAAAATTGATCAGAATACGGCACAGCAAAATCAAGTCATTGCCAACCAAATTCTTTTAGTGAAAGCTATAGATCAGCCTTTAGCTGATGCTAAAGCAAAGGCTATCGATCCTGCCTATGAAGCTTCTTATGTGAATTCAGGAGTTACTATAAAAGCTCCGTTAACAAACATCCAAGCCCTTTCAGGTGCTTTGTCGGACTGGACATCGGCAGCTGCAGGACAATATGAACTTGACGCAACAATCAATGCAGAAAGTAAATATGTCGGATCATGGAATAGAAATGTTAAAACAACAGTCACAAAGAAGTGTTGTAGTGTTTCAACTCATACGGAAATTGATTATAATAGAATTCTTCAGGATTCTAAATACAATTTCAATATTAAAGCAGTTGGAGCTAGAGTATTTACAGCAAATCGTGGAGATTGGTATAATCCAGCATTCATGACAGCATCTAATGTAGAATTCCCTACTGGATCTAGATTTACATTGAAAGACTATTTTGGAGAAAATGGCATGTTAGCTATGATTCCTGTTTCATTTTTAGTTATTTATAAGCCTTCTGTTGAAATCACAATTTCGAAAACAACATATGAGCAGACTGTGAAAAACTATTTTGATGCCTCAGCAAGCGTTTCATTTTTTGGAATGGAATTCTCAATGGCTGCAGGAGAATCAAAAATGGTCAAAGAAATTGATAGCGAAACAGTAAAAATCACACTTGACGCGAATAGTGGACCAAATGCATTTCCAATGCTTTTTGGGGCTTCAAGCAAATCATATTTTAGACCTGGTCTAACATAGAAGATTCGAATTTGAAATTACTAAAATGAAGAAATCGCTACTATGGTATAGGCCCATGGTAGCGTTCTTCTATTCATTTAATATCCATAGCAGAAAACGATATTAAGGCAAAAAATCAGAATGTATAATTAATAATAAACTATTTTGACTTATGAGTATTGCATCAACACCAACACAATGGGATTATCTTAGAGAGGCAATTTTTAAAGAATTCCCTGCATTAAAACCGTCAGAAGAGAATTCTACTGTGTTCCAATTTAGCGGTACTCCATCAGAAGCTATTTGGGGAAGCGGTCAAGGTAATATTGGATTTACAATGGCAAATTCGTCACCTTCAGGAATAGGTAATTATTACTTTCAAAGCTCTTTTTCTATCTATAAATCGTATCAAAATTACCTTGAAGCAATTGATGGTGATAACAACACTCTAGAACGGGCAAAGAACGAAGCTTTCAATGATGCATACTATATGACTTTCATTGAAGGAAATGTGACATCTAATGTTCCATGGTCTTCGATAGCTTCAATAACGGCTGCACTTACAAAATGGACATCCGCTGGCCCTGATGCTCCTCCTGAACTAAATGTCACGATGACTGGAGCTGATTCAATAAAGACTTTCCTCCCATCAGAAACGACTTCATTATTGGTCGGTAAACAGCCTGAAAAAACGAGTGCTCTACAACGAATCATTGAAGATGAAAGAACTAGAAACAATACTATCTACAAAGTTCAAATTCAAGCTATCGGAGCGCAATCCTTTAATGTTTCAAGAAAAGATTGGTTTGATGCAAGTTGGTTATCCGCGTCTAATATTAAATTAACACAGAATTCATTTTTCACTCTAGACGATTTCTTTGATGATAATGGAACGTTAGTTCTTATTCCCATAAGTTTTCTAGCAATCTATAAGCCAAAAGTTATTATAACCCTTCCAAATGAAGCCGCTGAAGGTTTGGATTTAACAGCTGATACGATCACAGTATTTGGATTAGACTTCCCCAATTCTGCTATAGATTCAAAGATCTCTTCTCATAATAATAAGGCTACAGTAATAACCCTCGATTCTTATGCGGACGCTAATGCTAATCCCATGATATTTGGTGTAAACTCACAATTATTCTTGCGAGATACCACTCAACAACAGAAATCAGGTTCCATTACAATTGAAAACTCAGGAGTATATGTTGCCACATTTTCAGTGGAGTATAATCAATCAGGAACAACACAGACAATAAACTCTGGTGATTTCCAAATTGCTAATACGAAAAATATTCAATTACCTGCGGATGCGACGAATATCATAGTGCGAGTAAAGATAGCTACATTTATAAAGACATGGTCTGATGTAGCAACATACAATTTTGAGGCTCCAGTAGTTAAATCTTATGAACTTACTGGAACAACATTGAGTCCCAAAATACATGAAGTCTAATTATAGTACGTTCAAAAACAAAGGCACTATGTTAAACCAAATGGAAATATAGTTCTGGCTACCATTTTAAGTATATTACTTAAGAATAAATAGATCCCCTTTATAAATCATATGAATACAATTGAAAATATAAATGAACACCTACAAACTTAAGACAAGATTGTCCCTAAAAACGAACAATTTCATTCTGACCAAACACCATCAAAAACCTTAGCAGCTGGACCTTCTAACCATATATTATTGTAGCCTCTATCCGTTTTACTAAAATGTACTTTAAGTGATCCGCCTTTCGTAGAAATTGAAATAGGACTACTACTTCCATATATATGATGAGCCACCAGTGCTGAAGCTGTTACTCCCGTACCGCAAGAATATGTCTCATCCTCTACTCCTCTTTCGTACGTAACTACATTGAGAATGGCATTTGATAAATTGACAAAATTCACATTAATTCCTTCCGCTTTATACGTTTCAGAACATCTGATTTCTGCACCTTCATTCTTCACATCTCTTGAACATGCATCTTCGACAAATTGAACATAATGCGGAGAACCAGTATTCAAAACAAAATCGTTCCCATCCTGAGAAAGTTTCCCAACATCACCCATTTTCAATTTCACAATGTCAGCCCCCAACATCTCAGCAAGATGATCTCCATCTATTGCCAAAAACGTACAATGATCTACAAACACATCTAAAGAATGAGCAAAATGTACTAAACACCTTCCCCCGTTACCACACATCGAACTTTGCCTTCCATCAGCATTGAAATAGACCATTTTAAAATCATAACCCTTCTGATTCCTTAGTAAGATCAACCCATCAGCACCAACTCCGAATCTTCGACTACACATGGATTCGATAATCTTAACATTAGAATCATCGAAAGATTCTGATCGATCATCGATCATGATAAAGTCATTACCCGTTCCGTGATATTTTGTGAAATTTATATTCATAACAAAGTGTTTACATCAAACAAAAAAGAACTGCAAACATACTTAGTCTACAGTTCTTCTTTATGTCTATTCTATAAAATTATAAATTATCCTAAAAACGGATATCTATAATCTCTGGCAGGATTGAATGTCTCTTTTATTGTACGAGGTGAAACCCATCTGTACAGATTCAAGATTGATCCTGCTTTATCATTTGTACCTGATCCTCTAGCTCCTCCAAAAGGTTGTTGACCAACAACAGCACCAGTAGGCTTGTCATTGATATAGAAGTTTCCTGCAGCATTTTTTAATTTGTCCATTGCTAATACAGTAGCATATCTATCATTTGATATAATAGATCCAGTAAGTGCATATGGAGATGTATCATCTACTAAATCCAAAATGCCTTCATAGTCTCTATCATCGTAAACGAAAATAGTCATAACAGGGCCAAAAATCTCTTCACACATTGTCAAGAATTTCGGATCGCTTGTCTGTACTACTGTTGGCTCAATAAAGTAACCTTCAGACTTATCATAGCCTCCGCCAACTAAGATCTCTGCATCATCAGCAGCTTTTATCTTATCTATGTAAGAACTGATTTTATCAAATGCTTTTTCATCAATCACGGCATTGATATAGTTACCCATATCTTCAGGAGAACCAATCTTAAATGTCTTGACATCTGCAACAAGATTAGATTTTACATCTTCCCAAATTGAAGAAGCAATATATGCCCTTGATGCTGCAGAACATTTCTGTCCTTGAAACTCAAACGCACCTCTTGCCAATGCTGTAGATACAACAACTGGGTCCGCAGAACCATGAGCTACAATAAAATCTTTACCACCTGTCTCCCCTACTACTCTTGGGTACGATCTATATTTGGTGATATTGTTTCCTATGTTTTTCCATAATGTTTGGAATACACCTGTACTTCCTGTAAAGTGAAGTCCTGCAAAGTCTTTGTGAGAGAAAACAACTTCTCCCGCTGTAGGTCCGTCAACATATACCATATTGATCACACCATCAGGTAAACCTGCCGCTTGTAATACTTCCATAATGATCTGTGCAGAATAAATCTGAGATTCTGCTGGCTTCCATACGATAGTATTTCCTAACATAGCCGGTGCACAACATAGATTAGCAGCGATAGATGTAAAGTTAAATGGTGTCAAAGCGAAAATGAAACCTTCTAATGGTCTGTATTCAAGTCTGTTCCATATTCCTGGAGAAGATTCTGGTTGTTGTTGATACATTTCTTGCATGTACTGCACATTGTATCTGAAGAAATCACAAAGCTCACATACTGCATCGATTTCAGCTTGATATATGTTCTTTGATTGAGCAAGCATAGTCGCTGCATTCATTCTAGACCTGAAAGGTCCTGCTAATAGATCTGCAGCACGTAAAAAGATCGCTGCTCTATCTTCCCATGGCAATCCTGCCCAAGCTTCTTTTGCTTCTAGTGCAGCATCTATAGCTGCAGTTACATGACTTGCATCTCCTTCAGAATATTCTCCGATTACAGTTTTATGCTCATGTGGAGGATGTATTTTATGCTTTTTATTTGTTGTCACTCTTTGATTTCCAATGTACATTGGAATATCCATGTGACCATCTAGCATAGTTTTATATGCTTCGGCAGCATTTTCTCTTTCCATTGATCCTGGAGCATAGCTCAATACAGGTTCGTTAGTTGCTATTGGTACTTCAAAATATGCGTTAGCCATTCTATTATTTATTTTGGTTAAGATTGCTTTTATTTAGGTAGCTTTTAGATCGTTTCGTAGATCTCTTCCGCCATGAATTCAGGCACAAATGTAGAAATATCTCCCTTCCCTTTGATGATTTCTCTCACAATAGTAGAACTGATATGAGAATACTCAGGTTTTGAGATAAAAAATAACGTTTCTACATTATCTCCAATTATATTATTTAGTTGTGAAATCGTTTTTTCATAGTCGAAATCAGAAGAATTTCTAAGTCCTCTTACAATGTATTTTGCTCCCTTTAGTTTACAGTAATTGACAGTCAATCCTTCGAAGCTACCAACGTCTATAGTTGGGTCATTAATAAATACTTCTTCCAACCACTTCATACGTTGTTCCACAGAAAACAATCCTTTTTTTGCTGAGTTTACCCCCACAGCAACGATTATCTTATCGAACATGGGTGCAAAACGTTTTACTAAGTCAATATGACCATTTGTAATCGGATCAAAAGACCCTGGAAATATAGCGATTTTCATATTTCTAATTTGTGCTACAAAAGTACTAGATATAGTATAGATGAATCAAAAAATGGAAACAAAAATTGATCTTGTTTCCATTTTAATTTAGTTTACGTCATTAGTTTACTTTGACTTAATGCTGCAACCTATTGCTTTTGTCATTGATGGATCAGGGTTATTTCCAGATTCTAGTGCGTTTATAGCATTCGCTAAGTATCTTTCTTCTACATCTGCCGCATTTCTTGCATTATCATCTACCGCTCCTATGTACTTCACTTCTAACTTATTGTCCAATAAAAATATATGAGGAGTTTTTGTCGCTCCGTATAACGGATACACTCGTTGTCCTTCATCAACAAGATAAGGAAAATTGAATTTCTTCTCTTCAGCTCGTATGATCATATTATCAAAAGAATCATCAGGTTTCACTTCAGGATCATTGGGATTAATTGCAACGACTTGATAACCTTTTGGTCCAAATTCATTTTGCAACGCAACAAGTCTATCCTCATACATTATCGCATATGGGCAATGGTTACAAGTAAATGTTACGATATAACCTTTAGCATCCTTCATATCTGCCATTGAATGCATTTTTCCATCAACTCCTTTCAATGAGAAATCAGAAGCAGTATCACCAACCTTATAACCATTTTGAGCGGACACTGTTACTCCTATTAATAGAGCCAATAAAAAAGTGTTTAATAGATTCTTCATGTACATTATAAGTTTTGATTATTTTCTAATTATTAAATAATAGTAACATCTCTTCTTCTAGTTCGAAGGTAGAATGAAACTCCCGTTCGTAGAACTTCTTTTGTTTCCCTTTTAGTATTAAAGTAATCGGAATCGCACCTGACCAACTCGGATCTACCTTGTCGATCCAACTATTTGCCTTCCCATCTGCAAGTAAGACAACTTTACTTTCTATTTTGTTCTTGATCAGGAAAGGAATTACTTTACTTTCTAATTTCTTTGGATCATCTAAGCTTACTAGTATTTGCTTAAAAGGTTGACCATCGTATAGAGCATTCAATTCTTCAAAGTAAGGCAACTCTTTTACACATGGACCACACCATGTAGCCCAGAAATTAATCACATACGTTGTATCTAAACTTAAATCAGTCAGAATTTCAGCTTCCATGTCATCGAACTTTTCGAAGACTACTATTTGTGCATTACAATAACTAGTAATGCTTGTTAAGATAAAAAACAGAAATTTGTGTTTCATTATTGTCATTTTAACGCTGATCGAAGGTAATGTCTTTATCATTAAAAACTGACAATATTTCAACAAAAATATGTTCAATTTAGAAATCATCTTTAAATGAAGTACGTTATCAATACTAAAGAAGGAAATAATATGAAGATTTATAGATTAGCATTTTACATATTAGGAATTTTCATCATGTTCGGATGTTCAGATAAAGAAGATTCAACTGGAGATCTTAGTATAACCATGAACTTAGTTTACAATGGTGAACCACTCATTATGTTTCAAGATTACGAATATCCTGATGGACGAACGATCAATTTTTCTCGATTCTCATTGTATTTATCAGATATGAAATTGGATGAACAATTAATCTCATATGTTGAGTATCATAACATAACAAGCAGCCATGCTGACATTGCTGGCGCTGAATCTGGATATCAGTGGAAAATAAATGATATAGAACCAGGTGATTATAATAATCTCAATTTTGGAGTCGGAGTCAATGAAACTCAAAATGCAAAAGACCCAGGTGAATTTGAATCGGGACATCCACTAGCAAAGCCTGCGGAACATTGGTTTAGCTGGAGTAGTTATATTTTTCTAAAATTAGAGGCCAATATGGATAGTAATAATGATGGAAACAATGACTTCCCTATCGCTCTCCACTTAGGATCCGATGATGCATATAGATTGATTAACCTGAACAAAGCAATCAAAATCACTGAGGATGAAATAACCAAAACAAATATAACATTCGATATTTATGAATTCTTAGGTGGTACGAACAATACTTATGACGTAGATAGCAACCCTCAAATACATTCTTTAGAACAGAAAGATGCCGTTGTGGAATTAGCCAATAATATTCTAAACAGCATAAATTAAAATGAAAAAAATATAGGTTAGACTAGAAATTTAAATTAATTATAAAATCAAAATATGAACAAATTAAAGTTAATTGCAATAGCATTATTAGGCATGACCATATGGTCGTGTGGAGAAGATGAAGAAGCAAAAGATGTAAATGTAACATTAGAAATGGTCGTAGGAGAAGAAAGCCTTGTGCACGGTACTACGTACAATATCAACGGAGTAGATTTACAATTCACCAATGTGGCATTTTATCTAGGAGATATGACATTTAAAAATTCGGATGGATCATCTTTTATAAAAGGAGTAGATAGCAGGTATCAGCTTATTATCCCAGGAGTATTTGATTACAACTACACTATTCCATATAATGAAGGTGCTGGTGAGCTCTCTCTAGATGAAATTTCGTTTATAGTTGGGGTCGATGAAACAACAAACAACGATGATCAGACTACGTTCGAGATGCGACCAGATGGAGATCCATTAGGTCAGCAAAATCCTACGATGCATTGGGGATGGATGGGTAAATATAGATTTATCAGCATAGACGCAGATGCAGATCTAGATGGTAATGGTGTCTTTGGTGAAGAAGGAGAACAATTAGTGTATCATTTGGGAAAAGATGCATTCCGTGGAAACATAAAACTCACCCCTAACCAAAAATTAGAAGGTGGAGCAAATGATTTCAAGATCAATGTAGATTTCGAAAACTTATTTACAGGAGTTGATTTTAACACTGAGAAATTCACAAAAACTGGTACAGACGAGATTGATTTAGCTAACAAAGTATTTTCAAATTATTCTTCAGCTTTTAGTTTTGAGAAGTAGTACTAATAGAATTATCGTTTTAAAGATGACATCACTAATAGTGATGTCATCTTTATTTATTAGTTGTGGTCAGAAAGATCATAAACTCGACAAGTCTATCTATCCATTAGAATTACGTAAGGAATGGCCAGAGATAGATATTCCAGTTAATAATCCAATGTCTATTGCTTCAGTTGAGTTTGGTAAACAACTTTTTTTTGATAGAAGATTATCTGTAGACTCTACAGTATCATGTGCCAATTGCCACAAGTCTGAATTTGGATTCGCAGATGCTACACCTCTATCTGTTGGTGTTAAAGGTCGTCTAGGATTTCGAAACAGTGGAAGTTTAACCAATGTAGCATATCTGCCCTACTTCAACAGAGACGGTGGTGTGAGAACACTAGACAGATTCTCACTCGTCCCAATAGAAGATCATGACGAAATGAATCTCAATCTTCTTGTAATGCGAGATCGGTTTTCTGAAGATCAATCTTATATTGACCAAGCAAAAGTAATATACAATAGAAGACCAGATGCATTTGCGATCTCAAGAGCACTTGCTTCCTATCTAAGAACATTTATCAGCGATAATAGTCCATATGACAAATATGTGTATGGCGGCGATAGTACAGCGTTAAATGAAAATCAGAAAAGAGGATACGATCTCTTCTTTGGTAACAAGGCGAAATGCAGTACTTGTCACACTGGAATAAACTTGACTAATTACCAATTCGAAAACAATGGTCTCTATGCAAATTACAATGGCAAAGACAGAGGAAGACAACGAGTAACCGACAACCCTGATGATGAAGGCAAATTCAGAGTAGCAAATCTTAGGAATATTGCATTGACAGCTCCATATATGCATGACGGGAGTCTGCCAGATTTAGAATCTGTATTAGATCATTATGGGAATCATGGTTCGAATCACGCAATGAAAAATTCTATAATTGATCAAATAATCATCACAGATTCAGAAAAACAAGACCTAATCTCTTTTCTAGAAGCTCTAACTGATATAGAGTTTATTCAGAGTTCCAAATTCAAAAGAACAATCCCGATCAAATTTTAATGTTCTACGTTGGAGGCACAGAGGAACTACGCAGTAGATCCGTAAGACTAAGATCTTGTAGTGTGT
>OJIO01001083.1_pt1 | contig 13201 bp, 7 predicted proteins | sample 1595621 | NCBI WGS metagenome assembly OJIO01 (sample SAMN05416776, study PRJEB24817) | seawater metagenome | isolation source: Sea water | place: Canada:Atlantic | collected 2013-07
AATATGAAAGCGGCCGTTATTTAAATCGGTAGATGGGGTTGTTTGAGCGTTTACGCTTGATAAACCCTTAAATTTTCATCCGCTTTGCAGTCAGCCTGGAGCTCACTCTTGAGAACGGTACATCAGTCTCAGTCAGTAAGCCGCTCAAGGTTTTGCCATCAATAAGCTCTACTCCGGACTGTCTGGCGACCTCTCGGACTTTAGGCGAAATACGCGCCGCATTTGTCACCAAAACCAGTCGTTCTATCGACCTGGAGAGAGCCTTTTCATACATGGGTTTGGCGCCATAAACCTCTGAAACAGTTGTGTAACGCGAATAGGTATTCGAACTAGTCGTATGCTTGCACTGAACCAGAATAAATTTCCCGTTTGCTTCAACTACAGCGTCAGCACCGTGATCATTCGAAGCCGTCAAAATACAGCTGCTGGCACTCCAATGGATTGCAAGAAGCTCAGCAACCAAGGCTTCAAACTCCTGCCAGCCAAGACTCTGCACATCGTCAAAGCGAATGATCTTACTCTCTGAAAATCCACGCTGAACAAACCCCTCTGGGGTTGGCAGCACTTGCTCGGGAGTAACGACCGCGTCTCTTAGCAGGCTCTTTTTACTCAAAAGCTGGTGTAAGTTTGCATCAAACGAGAGCAACTCCGGATGACTCAAAACAGGTATATAAACGTTTACGTCTTTGGCTTGGCCAATACGATAAACACGATCTGTCGCCTGGGCCTCTTTAGCCGGATTCCAGTGACGCTCCAGATGAATAACGTTGTTTGCCCCCACAACGGTCAGACCAACACCCGCTGCCACTGGCGACATAATGATGATGTTGAAGCCCTCTTTGGCTTCAAAAGATTCAATAATGCCTTTACGGGTTGTGCCCCCCTGTTTCTTGGAAACGGCTTTGGTATCCCCGTTGATCACAGAGATCGGTGGGAGCCCAAAGTAACGAGACAGCGCCGCCGATAAAAATGCCTGCAACCGCTTGTTAATACAAAAAACGATCACTTTTTCATTGCGTGACTGAATGCTTCGTAGCAACTCAAGCAGGCACTTGAACTTGCCGGACTCAGCCATAAAAGCATCCAGTTCCTTCTGTTTTGGAGGTACGTCCAGACGTCCCCCCATTAGTAGTCGGTGATGCAGTGAGACATCCCTTAGCTGATGCAGCCCTGCAAGCGCAGTATTCTCTTCCGACTTAGCCACTCCCGATAGAACAGCGTCATAGCTCTTTAGCTGCTCACCCGCCATAACGGAAGCAAGAGAAGGCATGTACTCCCAATCCGAGTCTTGCACGCCCACGAACAGACGCTTATTGGGTAAACCGTCGAGATTGTCTTCCTTCAAACGCCGCAGCATCAAGGCCCCAACCTTGTCGCGCAGTTGACGTCCGACATAGGCTCGAATCTCTTCGATCTCATCACCGGCGGCACGCACAATCGGAGTCACGTAGTGTTCTCGGAATGACTGATAGCTGCCAAAAAAACCCGGACAAGCGGAATCCATGATGCACCAGAAGTCAGCCAAGGTATTTTCAACCGGCGTTCCGGTAGCAAGTAATCGGAACCGTGCGTTCAGACCCTTTGCTGCGCGGGTTTGCAATGCATTGGGGTTCTTGATGTTCTGGGCTTCGTCAAACGCCACAACACCCCAGTCCACCGCACAGAGTGAAAACTGATAATCCCTGAGTGTTTGATAGGTAGTGATCACAAGGCGCCGTGGCATATCCAAGCGGTCACCGCCAAAGTCTGCCCCAATCTTTAATGAGTAGCGGATCGCCGCATCTTCACCGTCGATATTCTGATTTTTGGTCTCGACGCCCCCCAGACGAAAACGGTTCAGGTCGCCTTCAGATTGGAGAATCACCACGTCACGGAACGGCGATTTTATAAAGGTTTTTTCAACCTCATCCTTCCAGTTTTGCAGCAGGCTAAGAGGTGCAACAATCAAGCAAGGCCTGACAGCCTCTTCGCTCTGTTCCCAGTCTCGATACAAGTGCTCAATAGCCGCCAGCGACATAAAGGTTTTGCCCAGGCCCATATCGTCTGCAAGCAAGCCTCCGCCTTCGCCACTTTCGTCGGTGGCAAGCCCAAGCAACCAGCGAACACCAAAAAGCTGATGTGGAAAGGGTTTTCTAAGGTAGTTATCCCAGCACAGTGAATCTTCTGGAATCAGTACGTCTGCCAGTTGCCGCTCGACCGCTTCTGATGGAGATTCAAGGTATTCATCGTTGAGCTCAATGTCGACTACAACGGGAGAGGTATCGCCTTGTTCTTCACCATAGGGTTGCTGAGGCTCTTGCACCTCATTTTCGAAAGAGGCTGGTTCGAGCCATGAATCCCTGATTTTTTGAGCCGCGGTCTGGACCTGCTCTCTGTCTGAGATATCAATGACCTTACCTTCGAACTCAACCTCCTGAGCGCCAGCAGACCAGGCCTGATCCGCTACAGCTTCAAATTCCTTAAGCTGTTCTTCATCGCTTACAAACTCGGCCAACTTTCCCGCAGGATAGACATTGATCGGATTAAACTTTTTACCAAACCAATCGATGCCAGACTCATCTGTCTCGCCAAAATACGCATGGCGGAAATGCGCAGCTCCCTTTACCCGAGCGGAAAACCCCAGCTCCAGGTTAACCAGCGCACCGTCCATGAATGCGGTTGGATTACGGTAGAAGTCATCCAGTTTGTCTTTGCTGACAATACGATTGCGCAGAACTTCCTGGATTCCAGCCATCTTCTTTTCGTCGATCAGAATGATTTCGTCTTTTACCCGAAGTGAGGCGGATTCTTTATTGCGAAGCTGTCCGAGCACTCGCTGCATTTCTTCATGGCTGGCAGTCTGACCCAGTTGAGGCGTCAGAATAAGGTTTCCTGCCGCATCCAACTCTGCTTCAACAGAAACGGATTCCGGTGTGTGGATTCTGAGTTTTTCGAAATGGCCAAGCTCAATGGAAACACCTTGCTCCTGTGCTTGCTGCAGCGCAGCAATAACAGACAGGTTGTCGAACTCCGAATGCCCCGACTCCTTGTGCCTTTCCAGTGCTTCGAAGATATCCAGCTGAGCTGGAGACAACAGAAAACGACTCTCTTCGGAAAATCGAATCGTCGGTCCATCGATACGAAAACTACTGGTCAACCGCTCTTTAAAGAAGCTGGCCTGAACATCTACAACAAACGACGTTTTCCGTGTATGTCCTTTGATGTCGGCCTTAATGCCACCAGACCATACGTCGGGCAGCTCAAGAATTTCCCGCGAGACCTCATCCAGACGAACGACGACCTCAGATGGGATAGAAAAACCATTTGGTAGCTCAACGCCTTCGTCTTCTTCGAGCAGCATCCGCAATACAACATGCTGCTGGGTGATCAGATCGTCAGCTTTACCTTGGTTGATGGTATGAAGTTGGGATTCCGAACACAGGAAGTTAGCCCCTTCATAATCAAAGGATTGGCGATAACGCTGCGCTTCTTTATTGCCAACCAGGCTTTTAATCCATTGCTTCAGAGCCATTACAGGTAACCCGAGTATTTATAGGTTTGATAATCAGCTTTGGTGAGGAGCCTGAATGCATCGATCTCAACACCAACATCCTTCAGAGCCATCGCGGCCTTGACCTGCCATTGGCCATTATGGGTAATAGCTGCATAGCTCCCCTTTTCCTGATCGCGCCACATTTGCTCATCCATACCGTTAGTTAGTTCTCGGTAGGTGAATCGCGTTTTGTTGTAATTGAACACAGGGGCCGATTCAGATAGTGCTTCATAAACCCAAAATTTGCATGTATGCGTGCCCTCAATTACATGCCTACCGCCCAGCGAGATATAGATCAGAGGCTTGGAATTCCCCCCGTCAACTTTGGAGTAAGACGGCAAATGCTCCGGCCTGAAGTGACTTCGTACATAACGTTCCGCATCATTTGTTAGAAAAAGTCGCGTACCAGTAACCAGCTCTTGCTTGAGAAGCCCTTCCAGAAACTTCTTGCGGGATGGATACATCCGTTTCAGCTCATCATTACCCGGCTGCTCTGAAAAGTCCTTCAATGCTCGCAAGAACAATTTGAGATCCAGTTTAGAAAGCCACCCATGCACCTTGGCAATCAAATTCGATGGGATCTGAGACCACCATTTAATAAAGCGTGGATTTGTTTTAGATACCCGAGGATCTCCTGCTATTGCCATAATCACATTCATCCACGGTTCCGATATTTCCTGAGCACTGGCCCGAGTAATCAGAATTTTCAGGATCTCATGCCCCAGCAAGGTGCCCTCGGAATACCGAGATTCAAATACCTCTGGCTTTTGAACCTCTTTTAAAACCGCATGCTTTTCATTCGGCTCCAGTTGCCGCAGGGTTTCGAGGTAGTAAATGTTTTTTGCCGTGGTCATAAAACGACCAGAAAGATAATTGCCCAGCCCTACACGCTCAATACGAACATCGAAATCGACTTGCTGTTCATGACTGCTCTCTGCCAGCCATTTGGGGCCTTCACCACTCAGTATTTGAGTCGTATTGTCATCAAGCTCACCGCGAATACTCTTGGCTCTTCTTAACCAGGCCTCTACCACTGGGAGGTCATCCAGCCTATCGTATTCTTTTAGATAGTGACTAAAAATTGACTCAACCAGCAGACCACTAGGGCGTTCCCGTATTTCATCAACCCTGTTAAACAGTCGAGTATCCAGCTTGATCTTTTGTCCTTCAGGAAGCTTCAAAGCAATTGCCATTGCACGAACGTCAATAGGCTTTTGCAATGCTCTTGGCACATCTTGCCGCGACTCAAGTACTCCAAGAAAACGCCGAAAAGCGACACTGAAACGATCGCTGCCCGTGCCAGATTTTTTTCCTAACTCCCGAATTTTTTCCGTATTTTCAGCCATTTTTATGCGATACGGTGTCATCGTATTTTCTGACAGCTCAAACTTCAGTCCCTTGATCCCTAGCTTCACGCTCATTGTTTCGCCCTTGCAGATACCGCTTCAAAGTCAGCAAGTTCAGGGCGCTTAACCGTAAAACGAATATCAATTCGGCGATTGGATCGGCGCTCTTCCGGAGTCGACTCTATCTCGTTAACCCGTCGTGTTGCGGCATATCCACTGACAGAAAACAGAACATTTCCGTAGCCGTTTTTCAGTTCACCCATTTTGGGATCAACATCCAACGACTCGTTCCAGAACTCCCACAAACTGATCGCACGAAACGTGGAAAGTCCCCAATTCCCCTTGGAGCGATAACTTCTCAAGCTATCGGTATGTCCCTCAATGAAGACAGTATCCAGGTATTCAAACCGTTTGAGGCCATTAGTTTCCTCAGCATGAAAGGGTTGGTTAATTGCTTTGTGCAGCACCTCACCTATTAGTTGAACTGCCTGAATAACCTCAGGATCATCCGGAATCTCATCTTTATCAGAATCAAACGAGAGTGTGCTTTCAGGAATACGCAGAACAGTGTCGTTGTCAGCGATCAGTACGGTGACATTCTGCTTCGAAAGCTCATCGCGAATTTCATGCAATATGTCGCGACGCGCCTGCTCGGCATTCTTCAACTTTTGAATGTCCTGTGAAAACTGATCTTGTTTCTGGGTTAACTCAATAATCAAAGCCACTGCCGCCAGAATAAAAACCACCAGCAACGCCGACATTAAGTCAGAGAAAGAAACCCAATACGGGTTTTCTTCATCAACCGAACGAGACTTATTCCGTGACAGCGCCCTCATCGGCTGCCCACCTTGGTTTCGATTTCATCAACAACACTTGAAAGATTTCTGACCGCTTCATTCATTGTTTCAGCATATTCAGTAGTACCCTTCGCCCAAGCCTGCAACTGTATTGCAGTTTGACCATTCGCCTGTTCGGCATAGTTACTAAGCAACTTAGTGCCTTGATCGGCCAGTTGCTCAATATTCTCTCTCAGTGTGGCCAGGTAACTGTTCTGATGCTGTTCCAGTGTTTTGAATGATCCATCCGCCAGTTGCACCATGCGATCCAGATTGCCAACGGTATCCTGCATGGTCGCAATCGCACTCTGTATCTGATCCCGAACTTTGCTTACAGACTCAGCCGCTCTGAGGTTTTCACTCGCAAGGTTTGCTGTTGACTCAGAAGCCGCCTGAATCGAAGTGCTCAGTTTGGTGGATGCTTGCTGAACTGTGGCGCCATACTCTTTTAAAGCAGTAGTGGATCGTGTCAGCTCCGTTGAGCCATCCATAATGCTGGTCGCCAAACGTTGCAGGTTTTGACTGTTATTAGCCATGTCCAGATGCAACTGCTTACCATCAGATAGCAGAAGCTGTGCAGCTTCAATTTGCTGCTGCATCGTAACCTGCATATCTGCGATAGCACTTTCAAATTGCTTACCCAGCGCGCTGTCACGTTCAGACTGTTTCTGCTGGGCTTGCTCAATCAGCTGATTCATATTGCCAAGCTGGCTGCCCGTAGCCCGGGTAATCTTCTCAGCCTGCTGTTGGGCGTGGGAAACAAGCGAGTCCACTTGTTTGGATATATGCCCGATAAGCTCTTTTTCCCGCTCACCAGAGGCAGATTGATGCTGATTCAGGGAGTCCTGAATCGCCTTAATCTGAGCCTGTGTGGAGGCAACGAATTCCTGTTGCTGCTGACGGTTGTGGTCGGCCATTCCAGCAATCTGTTCTTTCAGGTTTTGCGTCAGACCGCTTTGCAAGGACGCAGAAGTTTGTGCCTGCTTATTAAACAGCTCACCAAAGTTTTGCAGCTGTTCTGCAGCAGCCTCCCCGGTTTGTTTTTGCTGAGCTGCGGTTCTTTCAACCAAGGCATCAACCTGCTGAGAGATATGGCCAATCAGTTCTTTTTCACGATTGCCTGATTCCAACTGATACTTCTGCAGCGCAGTCTGCATAGCCTGAATTTGAGCCTGATTTACCTCAGCCAACTGCTGTTGCTGCTCACGATTGTGATCAGCCATCCCGGTTAATTGATCTTTGATATTGTTGGTCAGGCCACTCTGCAAAGACACAGATGTTCTGGCCTGCTTTTCAAACAGCTCACCAAAGTTTTTAAGCTGCTCTTCCGTTGCCTGACCGGCTTTTTGCTGGAACTCAGTAGTCCGTTCGACAAGCTCATCAACTTGATTGGAAATATGCTGAATCAAGCCCTGTTCACGTTCTGCAGCGGCCTGCTGGTTTTGATTGAGGTTGCTGATAAAGCCATTAAGAGCCTGATTCATCGACTCAACCGCATCACTGACCCCTTTTGATGCGGAGTCCATCGATTCACGTTGCGCTGCACCTTGCTGACCAAACTTGTCCATGAAGGATTCGATCAACTGCTCCAGTGCACGCTGACTGCCGTCCGATGCATCATTAACCAAGCGATCCATCGCAGGCCCCATAACATTCTGCAGGCTTTGTTCCAGTCCTTGCTGGATGCCTGAAGTCACTTCAATCAGTGATTCCTGCATTTTCTCGCCAATTTTTTCTGCCAGTCCCTGCAATGCTTCTCGGGATTCACCACCGTCATCAGCAATACGCTTCAACTGCATTTCTGCAGTCAGACGCGGAAAAATCTCATCGATTCTGATCTGAAGATTACCTATTCGCTTACGAACGCCATTTTCAAGCCACTTTTCGATAAAGTTGAAAAGCACACTGAGAAACACCCCCCACACCGAAGTCATGAAGGCCAGCTTTGCGCCGCTGATAACATGTGCCAGACCTGCTTTCATCTCATCGACAGCAACATCATTACCGATATTGAGCTCAGACAGGCCCAGTTGAAGACCAACAAAGGTACCGATCACACCTATTGCCGTGAGAAAACCAGGAACCGCTGCCATTAATCGGCTTTCTGTGATTCCCGGAGCCAGACTTGTCGCATTGAAAAAATAGTCAGCATCGTAGACGTTACAAAGCTTCGGGCGATCTCCTTCCTTCACCTCCATCAAGGTTTCGTCAAACTCATTCCATAGGTGAGCTTCCGTTCCTCCTCGCTTTTCAACCTTGGCAAGTAAATCGTGACGGTTTGAAAATACGGATTCTTCACTTTCACCACTTAGAAGGGCAGTTAGCCAGCTGACCCTACGTTTTGCTCTGAACCATGAGGGAACAACTCCAAATAGCAGGAAACCTAAAAAGATCAGGATCAGTGCCACAACAAAGATTGCGCTCAGATCGGCGGCGGTCGCAATACTGGGAAAGACCGAGAAATCAGGCCAAAGGCCAGATATATCAAGCTGCTGTTCGTTGTTTTCCATAAAGATGTCCATCTCCAAAATGGTCGATAACGTCGGCAATCACAGCGCTATCAAGTTAATCGTTTTCAACATCCGGCGTGTTACAGCCCATTCCAACCAGTTGGGAATGCGTCCCTCAGTCCTTCCGGTACTTCTTGAAGTTCTCGGCTTGCTCGAATATTTCTTTGTACACCTCGTCCTTGTCTACAGGCGGATAGCCGTGTTTGGCCAGTAGCAGAATCAAACCCACTTTGAGTTCGGCTTTAATGTCTTCTCGCTGATCCCAGTCGGTGAATTGGGCTTTGTCCTCAACCAGTTGTTTTACCGCTTGAGCCAACGTTAACAGTTTGTCTTCCGGGTAGGTGAAGTCGTATTTGATCGCGAGTTTTTTGAGGATGTCGTAGAAGGCTTTTTCTTCCAGATCAATGCCCAGATCAGCAAACGATTCTTTCTCTTTTTTCAGCGCCTGCAGCAGATCAACGATCTGGTCGGAGAAGTCTTCCAGCACGTCGCTCACCAGCACACTGTCTTCATTCCGTTCGTTGTAGTTTTCCACCAACTGGCGGAATTTCTCGCTGAAGTTCAGGCCCTGGGTTTTGTTGACCTTTTTGAAGTCTTCAATGGCGCGGGCCAGCAGTTGCTGCAGCAGCTTGATACGGGTGTTAGGCAGTTTGATCTTTTCGATCTTGGCCAGGTAATCGTCATCGAAGATGTCGACTTCGCCACCCTGGTTTTCGCCCATTTTGAAGATTTCTTCGACGCCGTCGGCTTTTAACGCTTCAGCAATCATCTCGCGCACGCGGGCGTTCATCTTCGCGGTGTCCGGGGCGTTCCCCCGAGTGAGTTTGAACACAATCGAGCGCACCGCCAGATAGAAGTGGATCCAGTCACGTTCATCCTGGTTGATGGATTCCGAGCCACTGCAAATATCAAACGCCGCTTTCAGGCGTTTCACCAGTGCCATAAAACGCTTTTCGATCTTGTCGGTGATCTGCACAAACTCAGCGGCCATATTCAGGCAGTTAAGCTGCTCCAGCGGGCTGCCGCTGAAGTACGGCGTGGTGTCGAACTTGTGGAAAATCTTGCCCAGCAGGTCGAGGTGGTCTTTCACCACAATCACCGACTGCTGTATCTCTTCGATGTTCTGCTGGTCGGCCTTGTTGTAGTGCGCCAACGCCAAGTTCATCTGCTTTTTGATGCCGATGTAATCCACCACCAGGCCCTTTTCCTTGCCTTCGAACTTGCGGTTCACCCGCGAGATGGTCTGGATCAGGTTATGGCGCTGGATTGGTTTGTCGATGTAGATGGTATCGAGGAACGGCACGTCGAAGCCGGTCAGCCACATATCCACCACAATGGCGATTTTGAAATTGGATTCCGCCTTTTTGAACTGGCGACTGAGCATCTCGCGATACTCCTTGGTGCCGAGCATTTCATAAAGCGCTGCCGGGTCATCCTTGCCACGAGTCATGATCATCTTGATCCGTTCCATCGGTTTGATGTCCTGTTTTTCCTTCTCCGACAGCTTGTCGTTCTCTTCAGCAATCAGCATTTCGTTCCATTGCGGGCGCAGGTCGGTCACTTCCTGCCAGAAGCGGTAAGCAATCTCGCGGCTGCTGCACACAAACATGGCTTTACCCTTCAGGGTTGCGCCTTCTTCGATGCGTTGTTCATAGTGGTGAACAAAGTCTTTGGCCAGCGCCTGGATGCGGTCGGGGTCGCCGAGAATGACGTTCATATTGGCGCTGGCTTTTTTGCTTTCCTCGATGGCGTAGTCGGAGCTGCCTTCGTCGGCGCACTCCTTGTAGTACGCCTCGATCTCTTGCAGCTTGTTGTTGTCCAGCACCACCTTGGCGGCGCGGCCCTCGTAGACGATGCGCACAGTGATCTCGTCTTGCACCGACTCGGTCATGGTGTAGCTGTCGATCACGTCACCGAACACATCCAGCGTGGCGTCGATTGGCGTACCGGTAAAGCCGACAAAGGTGGCATTGGGCAGCGAGTCGTGCAGGTATTTGGCAAAGCCGTAGGTGCGTTTTACGCCCTGCTCCGTCACTCGTATTTTCTGCTCCAGATTCACCTGGCTGCGGTGGGCTTCGTCGGAAATACAGATCACATTGCTGCGCTCAGTCAGCAGCTCGATGTCTTCGCTGAACTTGTGAATGGTGGTCAGGAACACACCGCCGCTGTTACGACCCTTGAGCTTTTCGCGCAGGTCGGCGCGGCTTTCCACACTCACCACGGTGTTGTCGCCGATGTACTGCTTGGCGTTCACAAACTGCCCCGACAACTGATCATCCAGATCGGTGCGGTCGGTAATCAGCACAATGGTCGGGCTTTCGAACTCGACGCTTTTCATCAGCAGCCGGGTTAAAAACAGCATGGTGTAGCTTTTGCCGCAGCCGGTGGCACCAAAGTAGGTGCCGCCCTTGCCGTCGCCTCCACGAATACCACCCTGACCATCCGGCACTTTGCGATGCGCCAGAATGTTTTGGTACAGCTTGTTGGAGGCGTAGAACTGCGGATACCGGCAGATGATCTTGTCTTCGCGCTTCGACACATCCGGAAAATAGATAAAGTGGCGAATCACCTCGCGCAGGCGGGTTTTGTCGAACAACCCCTGCATCATGGTGTGCAGGGCGTTGATGCCGTCCTGCTCGATGGTTTCGTTACCCGTCACCTTGCGCCAGGTGTAGAAAAACTCATACGGCGCAAACAGCGAACCCATGCGCGAGTTAACGCCATCACTGATCACACATACGGCGTTGTACTTCATCAGCTCGGGAATATCGCGGGCGTAACGGCTAGTGAGCTGTACGTAGGCATCGTGAATGGTCGCTTCCGGACGAATCGCGCTTTTGAACTCGAACACCACCAATGGCAGACCATTGATATACACAATGGCATCCGGGATACGCAGCTCCTTGCCCTCGATCTCCAGCTGGTTCACCACTTTATAGATATTGCCATCGCCATAGGCGGTTTGTGGATAATTCACCGCACCAGCGCCGTCAATAGTATCGACCTCACCGTCGTCGGGAATCCGCTGCTCTGGCAGGCCGGAATAATCCAGAAGCTGCACATACAGATCTTTCTTCGAGCGATCTTCGCGCTTCAGCAAAAAACCATCGGCCACCAGCTTGTGAATACTGCGGTTGGAATCGTATAAATCCGCAGAGGGCAAACGTTCCAGCCGGTTGATCACCGAGTCGATTTCCGCGCCAGTAATGCCATCAGCGGCGTAACGCTTGCCCAGATATGCCCGAAAATCCTCCTTGATCAGCACCTCGGATTGACTGCGGATTAACGTGCCGCCCGGCACATAGGGGAAACCCTGCTGCCCGAGCAACTCGATAATGGCCTGTTCCAGTCTGGCTTCAGTAAAGCTCATCCCTGATTCCTTTTGGTTAAGCGCCCTGCCGTATCCGGGCGCACATTTGATACGTTGAAATCACGTTATCACGACATTGCGCGGATGCAACGCCTGCCAAACCTGATAGCGCCGTTTATTGGTGCGCAGTGCGCACCCTACTGGATTAACATCGTACGGCTTGCCGTCTGCGGCAGTTGTCCGGAAATTCCGGACAACTGAATCGGCCATCAGCTCGCCCTCATCGAACAGGTTGACCAAATGTTCGCTGATGGTCTTTTTAGAACGGTCATACAGTTGAGCAATCAGGGCTTGAGACAGCCAAATCGTGTTGTCTTCAAAACGGCACTCCACCCGCGTAGAGCCATCCTCTGTGGTGTAGAGAATAAACTCACCGCGTCCTTGCTCGTCCAGCTCCGAATCACTCATGAATCTGTGTCCTCTTGTGTTTATCAGACGGTAGGTCGGATAAGCCTGCGCCATCCGACACGCGGTGTTTCCACAATCGGACGCAAGACTGCGCGTCCCGGCTTCTCCTACATGTAGGAGCTGGCTTGCCTGCGAACTGTCGCAAGATTTGCGACAGTTGCCCGACCCACAGACGGTTAATTCACCTCGTCTAACGCTTGTTCCGCCTCCGAGATGGATAACTGGCCGGAGAGCAGTTTGGGGAGCAGAGAGTCGCGGAGGTTGGCGAGTGAGTTGATACCCTGTGTATTCAACTCGATCTTTTTGTCCAGACCACCTGAGATACGATCAAAACAACTTACTAATTGCTCTGGAACTGTCAGCACTGGTAACGCCTTAAAGTCTTGCTGGTTGATACTGCCAAATACAGTTCCTTCACCCTCATAAACTTTAAAATGCTCTCTAAGCTGAGCCATAGAGTAATAGGTATATGAACAGGAACCTGATAGATGTCTAACAGCAGCAACTCCGCGACCGATACAACATTCTTCTGAAGCCATATTCACATCACCAACAGGCGCACGCACACTCACCAAAGTATCTGCTTTTTTGGCCAACCTTTTTGGCTCAGAACAATAGATACGGTTGGACGGGTATCTGAAGCCAAAATCAGCCCTACCCTGAAAGAACGGTAACCCATCTCCGTTTTCGTTATAGGTATGGCCAGGGGGGGACTGTCCCATCGTCACGTCAAATTCTGCACCGACACAACTAGACTCCCACCCCTCAGGCACCCAGCCCATATCTTCGGTAAAGACAAAGCGGTCGGGGAAGAGCTGTTGAATGTCCTGCGGCAGGCGGGCGGCGGTGGTTGCCGTGTTGGCACTGAGCAAAGCGCGGCGGCGGTCGGCTCGGGCTTGCAACTCTTCCGGGATTTCGTTTCCGGTGGCAAGGGCGTTGTCGATCACCGGATCAAAATCTACAAACCAGCTTTTAAACAAGGCCTGCGCCATCGACTCCAGCGTGGTATTGATCTGGCGGTTAAGGGCGATTTTGTCATCCAAGCTCCCCAGAACATGAGCTATTCGCTTTTGCTCTACCAGATCAGGAATGGAGAATCGCAGACGTTCAAAAGTCGCCAAATTAATATTGTCTTGCACCGAACCGGTAGTTTTCAACCCAGTTGTCCAAAATACTGCGTTTAAGCAGCACATTTATTC
>OJIO01001084.1_pt1 | contig 13187 bp, 12 predicted proteins | sample 1595621 | NCBI WGS metagenome assembly OJIO01 (sample SAMN05416776, study PRJEB24817) | seawater metagenome | isolation source: Sea water | place: Canada:Atlantic | collected 2013-07
CCCCTGACCGCTGTACTGGCCCTGTTGCGCGGAGGGCTCCGGCTTGGACTCCGGGGCCTGCCAGCCTGCGCCGCCGGGACCCAGTCCCAGGTCCAGAATCGCCTGGGCCAGTGCTTGGCCAGCGACCTTGTTGCCCTCGGCGTTCAGGTGGTTGGCGTCGAAGAAGAGCTCACGGGGGTGGCGGCCGTCGGCTTGTAGTGCGGCGCAGACTCCGGCCACCGGCGCGTTCCAGGGCATGCGGCTGGCGGGGGCCAGGCAGCGCACGTCCCCTTGGGCTTGGTTCCAGAAGGGGTAGTCCACGAAGAGCACCGGGACTCCTTGGTGGGCGGCCTGGGCCACGATGTCCTGGTGGTTGCCGTTCTCGCTGTTCTCGCGCTGGGGGCCACCCATGCGCTCGGTCTGTTGGCGCTGCTCCTCGATGGCCACGCGCATCACGTAGTACAGGCGGGAGTGGAAGAGCAGGCGCTGGATGGCGCCGTCCACTGGAGGCACCAGACCGTCCCGAGGCTGATCGAAGGGCCGCGCATCGACGATGTACAAGTCGGGGTTGAAGGTGGGCAACTGCTCGCGCATCTGTCGCAGGGCCTGCAGACTGCCGTAGCCGGAGCAGGCCGCGTTGATGAGCTGGGCCTTGGGGTCCACCGCCCGGAGCGCTGCTTGGGCGATGGCCGGGTAGGCCTGTTCAGACTGCACACCGGCGCCGTAGGTCTGGGAGTCCCCCATCGCAAAAGCCCGCCAGCTCGGAGGCTGTACGGTGAGCTCTTCGGGGTAGCGCCAGCCCATGCGGTTCACGCCGTTGGAGGGGTCCGGCAAGGGCCGGTGCACCCAGCCCAGCAGGGGGTCGCGCTCCATGCCGGTGGACTGGACGTGGGCCAGGATCTCCTCTGCCGGGATGGTGGCTCTCGCGACGGTGTCCGAGGCCAGCCGAACGGTGGCCTCGATGGCGCCAAGGGCCAGCAGAGTGGTCAGGGCACCGAAGAGCAGCTTGCGGGACAGGGTCAACAGGGGAGCCGTGGCTTAGAGGAGAAGACCTGGGTGCTGAACAACGCAAGGCGCTGGCCCACCCAAACTACCCCACCGACGTCCCCGTCATTCTTCCGCACACGAGGTCCACATGGCCGAGTTCGACATCCTCATCTACGGCGCCACCGGGTTCACCGGCTCACAGTTGGCCAAGGAGCTGCGCGATCAGGCGCCCAAGGGCACGCGCTTGGCGCTGGGTGGACGCAACGCGGAGAAGCTGGCCAAGGTCGCTGAGCCCTTGGGATTGCCCGTCGTGGTGGCGGACGCGATGGACAAGGCTGCGGTCGATGCGATGGTGAAGCGGGCCAGCGTTGTGGTCACGACGGCCGGTCCCTACGCGATGTACGGCGACCACGTGGTGGATTCCTGTGTGGCCCACGGCGTGCACTACCTGGACATCACCGGCGAGACCCCCTGGGTGCGTCAGGTCATTGACCGGCACCATGAGAGCGCCAAGGCCCAAGGCACAGTGGTGCTGCCTTGCTGTGGCTTTGACTCGGTGCCTTCGGATCTGGGTGTGCTCTTCATGGTGAAGATGGTCCGTGAGCGCTTGGACCAAGGGACAAAGTCGGTGGAAGCTGCCTTCTCCATCAAGGGAAGCTTCAACGGGGGGACCTTGGCCAGCGGGCTGAACATCGGAGAGAAGTTCAAGGCCAAGGATCTGGCGAACCCCTTCTTGCTCAACCCGGACCCCAAGACCTCCAGGGAGGCCTGGTCAGCGAACGCCGATCCCAAGGGACCGGTGACCCATGCTCAGCTGGGCAGCTTGGCGCCCTTCTTTATGGGGCCGGTGAACACCCGCGTTGTGCGGCGCAGCGCGGCTCTGCTGGCCGACTCCCCCCAGAGCTACGGTCCGGAGTTCAGCTACCAGGAGTACATGCGCATGGGCGGCACGGTCTCCGCTTGGGGCGCGACTCTGGCGATGGGCGCGATGGCGGCCGGCATGGCCAAGCCTGCTGGGCGATCCCTGATGGCGCGCTTTGGGCCCAAACCCGGAGAAGGCCCTTCAGAGGCCGACATGGACGGGGGATTTGTGAAGGTGCGCTATGCGGCCACGGCCATGGATGGGCAGGTGCTTCAGGGTCAACTCAAGGCGCCTGGAGATCCCGGAAACCGCGTGACTGTGCGGATCCTGGCCCAGGCCGCGCTCTGCGTTCTGGAGGGGGAGGACTTGCCCGGTGGGGTGCTGACACCGGCGGTGGCCTTGGGGCAGAGGCTGCAGGACCGCTTGGTGGCGACTGGGAAGTGGGAGATGAAGCTGCTGGATTGAGGGGAAGGGCTTGTGGCTTCCCTTGTCACAACTTTACATCTCCCAGGGCAAAAGCATGCTTTTCTGAGATTCAAGTTCAGGAGGCCTGCATGCTCAGTTTGTTGATCCTCCTCCCCCTGGTCGCTTGTGGGGAGTTGGAAGACTTGGATGGAGATGGTCTGTTCGATGAGGAGGCTTGGGGTACGGACCCCAACAATCCCGACTCGGACGGCGATGGATTTATGGACGGGGACGAGGTCGATCAGGGCAAAGACCCGATGGATCCGGCCAGTCATCCCTACACGGGCGGGTGGACCATTGATGCGGACTGCAACGAGGACGTTGAGTCCACCGGAAACGGAGTGGGTCAGATCGCCGAGGATCTGGTGCTCCAGGACCAGTACGGCGAGGACTGGCGCCTGCACGACTTCTGTGGTCGAACGATCATGCTGGAGTTCGCTGGATTCACCTGAAGCAGCTGCACAACGAACGCCCCCGGGTTGGGGATAATCCAGGAAGAATACGAAGAAGATGGACTGCTGGTCGTGATGATCATGCTGGACGGCACGCCGGCTGACGCCGCCGCCCTGGCCGAGGAGGCCAAGCTGAGCATTCCGGTGTTGGTGGACCCACAGCAGAAGGCCTTTGATCGCTGGGACCCCCAGCTCAGGACGCCGGATACGGCCTTCATCAAACCGGGCATGGAGGTCCACATGACAGGGGCCACCTGGCATCCGGCGCTGATCGAAGAAGTGCTCGGCTTGGAGTAGGACGCTGAAATGAAGACAGCCGCCAGACCCGGGAGGGGCTGGCGGCTGTTTTGGCTCTGGGGTTTGGCTCTGCTTGGGCCGAAGTGGGCTGGCGGCTGTTCTTTTTGGGCTGATCCGGAGATCTCTCCCTGTGCATTGTCCTTCGGAAATGCACTACATCTCTTGCCCGCTCCTTCGGAGACGGGTTGTCCATTGTCCTGCGGAAATGGACTTCATCTCTCGCCCGCTCCTTCGGAGACGGGTTGTCCGTTTCCGAAGGAAACGAACTTCTTAAAAGTAGATGTTCAGACCCAAGTTCCCTTGCAAAGCGCTCGGAGCACTGGGGTCGTCACCTTCGACGTTGACGTAGCCGACGTACTTGCCGCTCACATCCAGAGCCAAGCTCTTGCCGATGGCGACCTCCAGGCCCAAGGCTGCGTGGGGGCCCCAGGCGGTGCCGCTCACGTCGGTCTGGAACTGCTCACCGTTCTGGCTCCACTGGTCGTTGTAGATGCGACGAGAGGCGGTCATACCGAACTCGGCGTAGGGGCTCACCCGCTTCCAAGGCACAGCGTGGATGCTGATGTTGGGTGCGATGTTGGCGGTCTCCCGAGGGGTGAATCCGTCGCTGCCGACTGGGTTGAAGTAGCTGTAGTCCAAGCCGATGGAGAAGGTCTCTACGGGACGGTAGGCGAAGCTCACGCCCACACCTGGGTCCACGAAGGTGCCGCCACCGTCGTAGCCAGCAGCCATCTGGGCGCCGTGCACACCGACCATGAAGGAGTCGTTGCGGTTGACCCGGCGCTCTGGGAGCTCCGGACGCGCTTCAGGCTGCACGGTGGTGGTGTCGTTGTAGTAGTAGTGCTGCGCGGGGGCTGGGCCGTAGACCCAGACACCGTGGTACCAGTACACGGGGCGCTGGTGGTAGACGTTCACCACGGGGCCGCGGTTTCCGTAGTACCAGTGGTGAACACCGGTGGTCGGGCGGGTGTGGTGGTGACGGTGCGGGTGCCCGCTGGCCTGAGGCGTGGAGGGACGCTGGTGGCCGGCGCTTGGACGGGTGTGTCCGCCAGACTGGGCACCTCCGGTGCTCGGACGGGTGTGTCCGCCGGAGCTGGAGCCGGTGGAGCCGGTGCTTGGACGGGTGTGTCCGCCGGAGCTGGAGCCCTGGCTTCCAGACCCGCTGGAGCCGGTGCTTGGGCGGGTGTGGCCGCCGGAGCTGGAGCCCGAGCTTCCACCGTTCAGGCTCGAGTCGGGACGACCCTCACCTGGCGTGCTGGGGCGCTCTTGCGAACCCAGATCGGTGTTCGGGGTGGAGCCACCCTGGCTGCCCGACTGGCTGCCGCCCCAACCGCTGGGGGCCTCGGGCGTGCTTGGAACCTGAGTGGTGCCACCAGGCCGTGTCGCCTCAGCGCCGCCGGAGTTGCCAGGCATGTAGCCTTCGCTGCTCGCGGCAGGGGTGCTGCCCGCCTGTGAGGGGCGGGTGGTGGTACCCGTGCTCGAGCCGGGGGCCCGGCTGCTGGGTCCAGTGGGCTCACTCCAGCTTCCGGCGGTGCTCGGCGTGGTCGTCGAGCCGCTTCCGGTCTCACTTGGGCTGCTGCCGGTGCTTGGAGCACTGGGAACACTTGGCAGCTGGGTTGCGCCAGAAGGACGGGTTGCCTCAGCGCCACCGGAGTTGCCAGGCATGTAGCCGGAGCCCGAGCTGGTCGTGGGGGTGCTCGAAGCCGGGCTCACCCGTGGGGCAGGGCCCGGAGCCGTAGAAGGCTGGCTTGGCGTGGTGGTGGTCGTGCGGCTCGAGCCGGAGCTACTGGAGCTGCTGGAGCTGCTGGAGCTGCTGGAGCTGCTGGGGCTACCAGAGCTGCTGGGGCTGTTGCCCTTGCTGCCCTTGTTGCCGGAGCTCTTGGAGCCGGAGCTCTTGGAGCCGGAGCTCTTGCTGCCCGAGCTCTTGGAGCCGGAGCTCTTGGAGCCGGAGCTCTTGGAGCCCGAGGTCCTGGAGCCGCTGCTGCGGCTTGAGCTGCTGGGACGGCTCGGAGAAGCTTGCTCGGTGTGCACAGGCGCACTTCCCATGCCGGCGTCGGCGGGGATGTCTGCAGGTGCAAGGGCGAGCAGGATGCTGGGGAACAAGGGGCTCATGGGAATCTCCGTAGCCAATTCGTACCAAGCACAACGTATCCCCCCATCCCGTCATTCAAAAGAAGATCGCAGCGATCGCACAAATCTTCCGTCGTCCTGGCGCGCTTTGAATACGCGGCGGCGGGTTTAGCGCGAAGCGCTCCACTGGCCTCGCTTGCGCCCACCGCTGCTGAGCTGTCCGTTCAGGGTGTTTCCGCTCTGGGTGCCCGACCAGGTGTTGGGGCGGGGACCCTCCGTCTCCACCAGAGTGAAACGGCCATCTTCGGCAAAGCTGCCCCGAAGCGGCACGCGCACTTGCTGGGCGCCAAGGGACTGTTGGGCGACACCCCGGGCGTTCCCTTCGGCATCCACCGTGAGCTCCAGGCGCAGGGGACGTCCGTTGGCGCTTCCGTTGTAGTTGCCCGAGAAGTGCGAGAGGTCTGGCGCCGTGGAGGCCTCTGGGGCTGCGGGGGCCTCTGGGGTGGTCTGGGCTTCGGGCTCGGGAGGCGGTGGCTCCGCCTCGGGCTCCAGCTCAACGAGCGCCTCTGGCGTCTCAGGTGTGGGCGTGGGCTCTTCTACAGTCTGCTCGGGCTGGACAGGGAGTTTCGGGGAGATCTGGCCGCGGGCGATGACGTCTGCACGCGCCGAACGCTCGGCCTCGGCGGGAGCCTGCTCCTCTTCCGCAGTCGAGGTCACCGGATCCTCTTCTGCTCGCTCCGCCGCTGGGGCCGGAGGGGCTGCTGGCGTTGGCTGGATCACCTGTAGGGGGGGGACCGGCTCTTTGGTCTCGGGTGCTGCGAAGTGCTCGTAGGCCAGGTTCAGGCTGGCGAAGAGTAGAACCCCGCCCAGGGCGATGCCCACGATCTTGAAGGAGGGGGGCTTGCGCTGGGGGGCCCGGGCCCGCGCCAAGACTTGTGCGACCTCCAAGGCGCTGCGTGGCCGGCGCTCGGGGTCCCGGTCGACCATTGAGAGCAGCAGCTGGGAGATCTCGTGGGAGAGCTCTGCGGCGGGGGGCAGCGGTGCGATGGGACCGGGTTTGCCGGTGCGCCAGGCTTTGGCGCGGCCTTTGCCGTCTGGGCGGGAGCCCCGAAGCAGGCAGAGGGTGACGTAGCCCAAGCCAAAGAGATCCGAGCGGGGGTCCGCCTCGGCGCCCATCTGCACCTCGGGGGCAGCGTGGGGCAAGTCCAGGCCCAGCAAGGGGGGCGTATCGCCCAAGGTGATCTGCTTGTCCTCCAAGCGCATCGCACCGGTGTGGACGTGGCCGTGCACGATGCCGCGGCCGTGCAGCTCGACCAGGATCTCGGCGAGCTGCAGAGCGATGTCCAGGGAGCGCTCGACGGTGAAGGGGCCCTGCTCCTGGCAGATCACATCCAAGGGGACGCCCTCGGGATCAGGGTCTGCGCGGTAGGGGCGGCCGCCCACCAAGCCGATTCCGGCCACCGGCTGGATCTGAGGGTGGCGCAGCTTGGCCAGGGAGGTGTTCCGGTGCACCATGGCCTCGCGCTGGCTCAGGTCGGCCAAGACCCAGACCAGTCCAGCGTCGGCTTGGTAGGCGTGGAGAATGCCGCTGTCGTGAACCTTCTCTCCCAAGACCCAGCCCGAGGGGTCCGAGATCGGGGTGCCCGGTCCGGGCTCAGCTTGCTCGGGTATCAGGTGGATGATGTCGCTCATGACAGCTCCCGAGGCTTGCTTGAAACCCTGTGGCTATCCGCCCATCGGAGAGCACAGGGTTCCGGCTCGCCTCTTCAGGAGTCCGTTTTATTCCCTGAGGTTTCAATGCTGCCCCTTCTGATTGCACTTCTCGGCTCTTCCACAGCCCAGGCTGGGGACGGACCCTGGACCTTGGCCCCCGGAGATCAGTCCGCCTATTTTGGGGTTGGGACCTTCCGCTACAAGGCCTTCGCAGGCGAGTCTCCTGGCTCTGGGACGCTGGGCGAAGGGGTGACGGCGGTGGGCGCAGTCGGCGTCTATAGCCGAGGATTGGCCCATGGGGTTGAAGTTGAAGCGGTGCTGCCTCTGGAGCGCGTTCGGGTGAACACGCCCACCGATTCTCTGTGCACCGGGGCCGGTCGGCCGCGTGATTTCTGCGCCACCACTTCGGGTGTCGGTGACCTATCCGTCGTGCTCAAGGGCCGGATCGTAGATGAACTTTATCTCTCCCCGGTCACGGTCGCGGTGGCCGCTGGACTGCGATCGGGAGAGCTGTATGCCGACGATCGGGATCGCCTGACCACTCTGGGAGACGGCCAGACGGACCTGGGCGGCGGCGTAAGCGTGGGGCGTACCGATCTGATCGGGCCGGGCTGGTATCGGGTTGGAGCATGGGGTTGGTACTGGTACCGCTTCCCCAATGCCGTGGAGGGGGACCGCAAGATCCCAGCCGATGAGATCTCCTACACCCTCGAGGCCACCCTTTCCCTGCACCCGCGCTTTGGCTTTGGGCCGGCCGTGCAGGGCTTTCAGCGCCTGGATGGGCGCAACTTGAACCAGGTCGAGGTGGGCACGCCGAACGCCTGGTCGGAGCTCAAGGCCAGCCAGGTGCAGGTGGGCGGCAAGGTGGGGATCTACTCCCCTGCAGGTCCCACCCTGGCCATCGCAGTGCTGCGAACGGTCTACGCGCGCAACAACCCCTCTGACACTCTGGTCTTGAGCATCGGACTGGGCTGGTACTTCCCTGACAAGGGCGTGGAGGCGCCTCCAGCAGGCATGGTCACAGGCTGATGCCCAGCTGGAGTCAGGGCTTGAAGGCGCCGACCTTCTCGGGGTTCTGCGCCGCCCAGTTGTTGTAGCTGACGACCAGATCCCGGTCGCTGGGGCCCAAGTTGGGCAGGAAGACGCCACCCAAGATGGCGGCCGTCGAGCCGATGGAGACTGCACGCTGCACCTCCCGCGGCACCTCATCGACCAGGGCCCAGCTCACCCCATGGCCCACAACGCCGGCCCAGAACAGGGCCTGGCTGGCCCAGTGGTAGCGCTTGGACTCGGCCAAGAGCTCCTGCGTCGGGGGAGCGCTGAGCCAGACGGTCTCCACATAGGTCTGCAGTGCTTCATCTTCGCCGAGCACGAAGTGGCCCTCGACGTAGAGCTCCGGGGTGCGGTGCTCATCACCGAAGGACATGTACGCGGGCAAGCGCAGCGGTGCGGTCAGCTCGGAGACCGTGACGGTGGGCACGCCGACCGGAGGCTCTGGGATCTTGTGGTGGCAGGCGATCAAGAGCAAGAACATGGGAGCTCCGGGGATGGTCCGGCGGACGGTCCGGCGGGATTCACTAACCGGCGGAAAGGAGGGGCTGGGCGGCCATTGTGGCTTCCCTGACGTGCAACAGAGCGCTGCCGGATCAGCTATGAGAGCGCAGCTCAGCTCCAGGATGTGCCATGGCTTTCGCGTTTGGAAAGATTCCCCGCTTCTCCCCTTCCTTCTCGCCCGCCGAGCTGGCGGTGGTGGCCAAGAACCTGGTCAGCCAAGGGGACGAGGCCGAGCAGGTCCGCAGCTTCGAGCAGGCATTCGCCAAGTACATCGGAGCGGATCATGCCGTGATGGTGCCCAGCGCGCGCTACGGCTTTCACCTGCTGCTCAAGGGCTGGGGCTTTGGTGCAGGCGACGAGGTCATCGTTCCGGCGCTGACCTACTTCGCCATTCCAGCGCTGGCCGAGGCCACCGGTGTGACCCCGGTCTTCGCCGACATTGGCCGCAACACCCATGTCTTGGATCCCGAGGCCTTCCGCGCGGCCATCACGCCAAACACCAAAGCGGTCGTGCCCACCCACCTCTTCGGTACGCCCTGCGACATGAAGGCCATCCGGGCCATCGCCGATGAGCACGGCATCAAGGTGATCGAGGACGTGGCCCAGGCCACCGGTGCCCGCTTTCAGGGCCAGCGCGTCGGCAGCTTTGGGGACGCGGCCTACTACACCTTTGGACTCACCAAGAACATCACGACCCTCTCGGGGGCGATGATCACCACCAACGACGCCGATCTGGCCGCCAGCGTGCGGGCGGAGATCGACGGCGGCACCCCCGCGCGTCTGCGTGACCGCGCCAAGGAAGCCCTGACGGGGACCGCGATGATGGTGGCCACCCACCCCAAGATCTACCCCTTCACGGTTCACCCAGCCGTGGTCCTGGGCAACCGCTTGGGCAAGGACCCCATCCACGAGCGCTTCGGCGAGGCCGAGCGCACCTACGAGAGCGTGCCCGAGTACTACCGCAAGTCCAGGCCTCGGGGCATCCAGGCGGCCGTCGGACAGCTGCAGCTGGAGCGCATCGAGGACCTCAATGGGGCGCGGGTGCGCAACGGGCGCGTCCTGGACCGCCAGCTCGCCAACGTGCCCGGCCTGGAGGTCCCGCTGTACCCGGAGGGCTCCGAGCCCATCTACATGAGCTTTGTGGTGCACCACGCCGACCGAGACGGCCTGGCCGCTGCCCTGCGCAAGCGCGGGGTGGACACCACCATTGGCTACATGAGCAACTGCGCGGCCTCGGCGCTCTTCCCTGAGCGCACCGCGCGGGCGCCGAACGCCGAGCGTGCTTTTGCCGATCTGCTGCACATCCCGGTGCACCCCAACCTGCAGGACGCGGACCTAGAGCACATGTGCGAGGCGGTTCGGCAGGCTTGTTTGGAGCTGAGGTAGGCCGGGCAGCCTGACCTCGCCTGCAACAACCAGCACCCTGAGCGGCTATGACAAGGAAGGTCTGAGGCTTGTGGACGCTGTTGGCGTCTGGGAGAATCCCCTACTGACCTCCCGACCAGCCCTTCCCAAGGTGTTTCTGTGAAACTCGATCTGCGCAAAAGTCTGCGTTTGGCCCAGGCCGCGGTGACTCGGAACGTGCCGGTGTACGCCCACTTTGGCATCACCCATCGCTGTGATCTGACCTGCAAGATGTGTGGGATCTGGCGCTACGGCAACAAGAAGGAAGAGCTGGAGATCCACGAGATCAATGAGATGGCGCAGCGTTTCGCGCGCTTGGGTGTGGTGCAGACCTCGATCGGGGGCGGCGAGCCCTTCGCCTACGAGAACGTGGAGGAGGCCGCCAAGTGCTTCGTGGATGCGGGCATCAACCTGCGCCTGCTCACCAACGCGGTCAACGTGCCCAAAGAGCGCTTCGACAAGGCCATCGCCTACGGGGTGAAGAACTTCTCGATCAGCCTGGACAGCCTGTACCCGGCCCGCTTCGACTACATCTGCGAGTTTGACGGCGCATGGGAGAGCGCGGTCTCCAACATGAGCTACCTGGCCCAGCAGCTGCACGGCAAGGGCGGCATGTTGGTGATCAACTGCGTGGTCTCCAACCTGAACCTGGAAGAGCTGCCCGACATGGTGCGCTTTGCCCAGGAAATCGGCTTTGCGATTAGCTTTTTGCCCATTGAGCTGCTGGCAAACTCCAGCGATGGCGTCAAGAACTGGGAGGCGCGCTTCATCCGCCACCGCCCGGAGATGGGCTTGAGCGAAGGGCCTCAGGGTCAGGTCGGCGAGCGCGTGGATCGGGTCTACGAGACCTTGCTCCGCATGAAGAAGGACGGGGCCCCCATCCTGAACTCCTCGCCCTACTTGGAGAGCTCCCGGGTCTACCTCAAGACCGGCCGCTTCCCTGCGGACGGCTGCGATGCTGGCTCCCTGTACTTCTCGGTCTCTCCCAACGGGCAGTTCACCATCTGCCACCGCACCAGCCATGGCTACAAGCACATCCTGGATCCGGACTTTGAGGAGTACTTCCGCTCGGAGTCCTATGCCCTTCAGCGCAAGCTGGAGGCGGGCTCCTGCGAGGGCTGCATGCGCGCCTGCTGGATCGACACCAGCTCGATGTTCCGCACGCTCCAGGGCTTTATGGAGACCGCGACCTTGAACCTGCGTCCGACAGGCAACCCCCCTGTGAGCGCAGAAGAGGCGCTGTCTTGGGCCCGATATGACGCCCCGGCCCCGATGCCCGAAGCGGTGGGCTAAGTAGAAGGCATGTTCCTTCTGCTCTTGGCTTGTACGCGGGCGCCCATCCAGGATGATGATCCGGTGGACACCCCTTTTGTGGAGCCCATTCCGGTGGATCTCTGCGCTTTCGGCACCATGGAGCCGGTGGGGGAGCTGACGGATCCCGAGCTGACCGAGACCTCGGGTCTGGTGCAGTCACGCTTGGAGTCGGACCGCTTCTGGGCCCACAACGACTCTGGGGACTCCCCGCGGCTCTTTGCTCTGCGTGAGTCTGGCGCGGCCCTGGGCATCGTCACCTTGGACATCGATCTTGCCGTGGACTGGGAGGACATGGCCATGGGGGAGATTGGCGGTGACCCGATCCTGGTGATCGGAGACATCGGCGACAACCGGGAGAAGCGCGAGGAGATCCTGGTTCACTGGTTGCCGGAGCCCGCCGAGACCACCGGCGTGGGCCTCTCTGTGAGCACGGCGAAGCTGGTCTACCCAGACGGCCCCCGGGACTCCGAGGCGATGTTCGTGGATCCGGTCACGGGCGATCTGATTCTGGTCGCCAAGAGCCCGGACACGGAGATCTACCGCCTGCCTTTCCCTTGGAAGGATGGCGAGCTAGAGCAGGTCGGAAACTTGGTTTTCGGCGATGAGGGCTTGCCTGGCGGCAACCGGGTGACGGGGGCGGATGCCTTTGGCTCTCGGGTGATCCTTCGCACCTACACCCACCTCTTTGTGTTTCAGATCCCAGAGGGTGGCACCGCAGTCGAGGCCCTGGCTGGCCCATTCTGCGAGGTCCCTGTGGCCGCGGAGCTGCAAGGGGAGTCGGTGGGCATTGGCGAGGACCGCTACTGGACCATCTCCGAGGGCCTGATGGCTCCGGTACATCGGGCTGTGGCGGAGTAGCGGAAGTTCAAGAAAACGATGTTCTAACTACTCTTTAGAGAAGTCCACCATCGCGGGGTTGCTCGCTCTGAGCTGGGCCCTGGATTGAGTCTGGCAGCGCTGCTCTTCGCCAACATAGGCGCACACGCGGTGCTCTCCCTGGCCTTCAGGCAGCGCGTACTGTGCCGGAGCTTTGCCCAGGTCCTCGCCGTCCACCGAGACCCGCAAGCCAGCGGGATGGGTCTGCAGCGTGATGGGGGCCCCACCCTTCGGCCCCATGAGCACCCAGAGCAGGCCGGCGAGCAGCAAGGCCGCTACGACAAGGCCGATGAGCAGAGCGCGGCCGCCGCTGTCCTCGCCTTCGATCTCCATGTCCCGGACGGGGCTGGAGGGCAGCTGATCGGCCAGCTCTTTGGCCGAGCGGCCCGACTCGCTCCACTTTCCATCGCCCAGCTCATCCTCGCGCTTGGCATCGCGTCCTACACCCAGATCCGCATCGCCCCAAGCGGGACTCTGGCCTCGTTGGCGCTCGAGGATGGACTCCGGTGGCGCTGGGATTTCCTTGGTCGTCTCCGCTGCGCTGATGGCTTGGGCATCCTGCAGCTCTCTCTGAACCGAAGCCTGTGGCTTGTGGATTGGAGCAGGGCCGGTGGGCTTGGGCTTGGCCAGCGCTTCTTCCAGGTCCGAGACCAGGGAGGCGAAGCTGGGTTCGTTGTCCGCGGACTCGATGGTCTCGCTGTCCTGAGGCGAGTCGATGGTCTCGCTGTCATCGGCCTCCTCGGCGCGCCATGCAGCGACGGCGTGAGCGGGATCGCCCTCGGAATCCATGACGGAGTCCATGGTGACCTCGACGGGCATCTCCAGGGTGCTCTCAGCCAGTGAGGGGCCTTGCACGGGAGAAGGAAGCTCGTGGTCGGCGGCCGACCAGGGCTCAGAGCGCTTGCGATCGGCGTTGAAGAGCTCAGTCTTCCGGGGGTCGGGGGTGCCGGCGAGGCCGGCCAGCAGGCCGCTGTCCGCGATGGGCGTGTCGTCGTCGTGCTCAGGGTTGGTGAAGAGCTGCTCGAGCTCGGTCTCCTCTTGGAGGCGCTCCACTTCGATGCGCTCTGCCTCGGCCCGCTCGGTCTCGATGCGTTGGGCTTCGATGCGCTCTGCCTCGACCCGCTCTGCCTCAACGCGCTCTGCCTCAACCCGCTCTGCTTCAACGCGCTCTGCCTCAACCCGCTCTGCTTCAACGCGCTCTGCCTCAACCCGCT
>OJIO01001088.1_pt1 | contig 13158 bp, 9 predicted proteins | sample 1595621 | NCBI WGS metagenome assembly OJIO01 (sample SAMN05416776, study PRJEB24817) | seawater metagenome | isolation source: Sea water | place: Canada:Atlantic | collected 2013-07
AATGAACCCTTTTCAGATAGAATATTGGCCATATTCATGACAATCAGCTTTTTGTTTTCGATTATTTACATAGCCTTTATCCATAAGAAAAAATCTAAACAGAAATACTTTCTTTTAGCCTGCACCCTCTTTCTATTCATAGCAGTATGTTTTAACGCTTATTCAATTGTCAACGGGCAAGGTCTTTGGACTTTATTTACTGAAATTGGCCTTTCAGCAGAAATATTTGTTTTTTCTATTGCACTTGCTTTTGGAGTAAAGGAATTGGTTGAACAATCCTATAAAATCACTCTTCAACAACAAGAAAAAGAGTTGGTCAATGAACGTAAAGTAACTCAACGGCTTAAGCATCTTGACACTCTTAAGGATCAGTTCCTAGCAAATACATCACATGAACTAAAAACCCCATTAAATGGAATAATAGGAATTACCGAATCTCTTAAGGATGGAATTGCCGGCAGTCTTCCTCGCTTGGCCATCGAGAATCTAAATCTAATCTCTTCAAGTTCAATACGGTTGGCTAATCTAGTGAATGACATTCTTGATTTTTCTAAACTACGCAATCTCGATCTTGAGTTACAACTTAAACCGATGGATATAAAATCAGCGGCAGACGTAGTATATGCCTTGCATCAACCTTTACTCAAGGGCAGAAATCTCAAATTGGTTAATTCAATCCCTAATAATGCTCCATTAGTAAATGCCGATGAAAACCGGATTCAGCAAATCCTTCATAATTTTGTAAGTAATGCCATTAAATTTAGTGCAGAAGGTAGTATAGAAATTTCATGTAGTCAAGAAGATAATATGTTGAGTATCTCGATACGTGACGAAGGGATTGGAATTCCTAAAAACAAACAAGATATCATTTTTGATACTTTTGAACAATATCAACAAAGTACGGTGAGGGAATATGGCGGAACAGGTCTTGGATTGACAATTGCAAAAAAATTGGTCGAATTGCATGGTGGAATCATAAGGGTCAATTCGTCACCTGGAAAAGGATCAACATTCACCTTCACTTTGCCTATATATCAATTTTCAGCTGGAGAAAAGTATAGAAAACCTCAAAAGCCTTCTTCTGAACCAGCATTAATCCATTCAATTAATGAAGAGGACGATTTTGAGGAGATTTCAAAAACAATCAGTCAGGTCACAAAATCAACCGGCGAGAAAATAAACATTCTGGTAGTAGATGACGAACCCATAAACCGAAAAGTACTCGAAAATCATTTAACCTTAAAAGGGTATGAAGTAACACAAGCATTTAATGGATTACAAGCATTGGAGATATTAAATACGGATAAAGAATTCGATTTGGTTATTCTTGATGTGATGATGCCCAAAATATCAGGATTTGAAGTTTGTCAAAAACTAAGAGAAGTATATCATCCTAGTGAATTGCCAATCATTATGCTGACCGCTAAAAACAGAACTAGTAATCTGGTTGAAGGATTTAATGTAGGTGCTAATGATTATTTAACCAAACCTTTTTCAAAAGATGAGTTGTTAAGCAGAATATCAATTCACCTAAATTTGCGTTTCATCCATCAGGCCACCAGCAAATATGTGCCTACTGAATTCTTGAGAGCTTTTGGAAGAAAATCAATAACAGAAGTACGCCTTGGTGATCACTCAGAGAAAAAGGTGACCGTTTTCTTTTCAGACATTCGTGACTACACCAGCCTGTCAGAAAAAATGAGCCCCGAAGACAACTTTAAATTTGTCAACGCATATGTCGGGAGAATGGGACCCATCATTAGTGAATTTGAAGGGTTTGTACATCAATATTTGGGAGATGGTATAATGGCTATATTCCCAGAGTCATTAGAGCATGCATTAAAAGCTTCCATCTCAATGCAAAAGAAGATTCAAGAATACAACACCGAACGTATTGATGATAATAAAAAACCTATAAGAGTTGGTATAGGCTTACATGTTGGACCTCTTGTAATGGGAATAATCGGAGATGAAAAAAGAAATGAGCCCGCTACAATTTCAGATACTGTAAATGCTGCTTCGAGGATGGAAGGACTTACTAAACATTACGGAGCTAATATCATAGTCAGTGGCGATAGCATGCAATCACTAAAAAACAAGGAAGAATTTCATTTTAGATTCCTGGAAAATGTTCAGGTAAAAGGAAAAAACAAAGTCATAGGTGCTTATGAATGTATTGATGGTGACAAAGAAGAAGTGAGGGCAAAAAAAATCCAGCATATGTCATTGTTTGAGGGCGGCATGAAACTGTTTTATGCTAAAGAATTTGGTGAAGCCACTGCAGTCTTTAGTAAAATATTGAAACATAATGAAGAAGATCTTGTCGCTCGTTATTTTATGAACAAAGCTGCAAGGTATACACATCAGGGAGTTCAAGATGATTGGCAAGGAATCGAGAAATTTGATTCAAAGTAATTATTCTCGCTGTTTCCAAAACATGTTATTTCTGAATTTTGTTTATCTGATAGTCCTCGAGTTCTCAATCCTATGAGTAAACAAAAGTATCGAGAGACCTTTATGTCTATTTAATTAGTATTTATCAAAAAAGACAAATGTATTTAATAACTATTCCTTTATCTTACCTTCTAACAATGCCAATATTTGATCTATCTGTGCTTGTTGATTGTTAATTTTTTGTTGCAGCTGTGCATTGACCTCCAATTGGTTTTCAATGGTCTTGTTTTGATCTTTTAATACTTCCACTACATAAAGTATCATTTTTTCGTAATTAAAATTTTCTACTAGACCTTCTTTATCATATCCTATCAATTGCAAGAGTCCCAATGCTTCCATTTCTTCTGCTATGTAACCTATTTCTATTCTTCCTGGTGTTCCTGGGCGAGTATATTGAACTGGTCTCGCAGCTAGAATTGTATTGAAATCTACATGAAGATTTGTAATATTTTCTTTGTGTCGGGCGAAAGAATTATCGTAATAAAATTTACCATTAGATGTATTGTATTGCATATTGGCATAGTCACCCATAGGAATATTTGTCGCTGTTACGTCTCCATCAACATATAAGGTTGAAGAAATATTTGCTATGCTGCCACCAATCCCTACATTTCCTGAAGGAGTTATGGACATTACTTATTTAGTATTGTGACTTATCTCAAAGTTTCCTGAATCATCGTCATCTCTTCGAAGGGTCCATTGTAGTCCGGCCCCATTATCCTTCAGCTGTATATAAGCATCTGAATTTACAGCAGTTGACTCTAATATAATTGAAGCCCCTAAGTCAGTGATACGTAAATTACCTTGTCGAGGAGTAGTTAGATCTGGACTAATTACAATGTTATCGGAAAATGAATTGTAATTAGTAAAAACCCCACCTTCTCCCCAGACAAATTGTATCCCAGATGGAGTATTATTATAACTTAACACATCTATGCCTTCAATCTGGATAGCAGTCCCAGTATGCGGTAAATTAAGAACCTCAGAGATTTCCTGTGTCCCATTAATCAATAGATAATCATTGTCAAATTCACCATAAATCAATGGAGTACTGCTGCTAGAATTTTCAATGTACAAACGATCACCTTCTGTTTCAGTTTTACCTGCCTCATATCCAATCAGAATACTATTGGAGTATCCAGTATTAGGGTTTGTCGACCCAAGACCAGCATTTGTTCCAATAATCGTGTTGTTACCGCCATAATTACTGTTAGCAAACGCATTTCTACCTATAATAACATTATTTGACCCTCCAGTTTCACCAGCAGCACCTGATCCAACGACTGTATTAGAATTACCTCCATAATATGAAGCGCTACTACTGCCATAAAGTGCAAATCTTCCTATAGCTGTATTATAAGATCCTTCTTTATTATATAACATAGATAGGTGCCCATATGCACAATTCCCAGTGCCTACTATTTTCTGATAAAGATTGATCTCCAACCGCTGTATTGTCACTACCTCCCTCATTATTGAGCATACTTTTTGAACCTACTGCAGTATTTCCTATTCCTGACTCATTACTTGTGAGACTTTGAAAACCAATAGCGGTATTGTCATGTCCAGATGTATTAGAAACTAATGAATTTGACCCTATTGCCGTGTTCAACTTTGCTTCATCAAAACTTACAATACTATCAACTTCAAATGACCCTGAGACATGCAATGTATGTTGCGGATTATTGTTTCCTATGCCTACTTTTCCATTATCAGGCACCAAAAAGACACTTGGATTGTTGTTCCAAAGTCTAAAAGTAGCCGCTTTGGTTATGCCATCTAATGATAGAATTTCAAAATCTTTTCCGTTGACCGTTGATTGAAGCGCAAGCTTAGAACTTAATCCGGAACCTGTTTGCTTAAATACCCATGGGCGTTCAGTAGAAAATCTCAATAACTCTTCGCCATCCCCTGCTGATGCTATATCCAACTTAACAAGAGGATTAGTAGTACCAATACCTACATCACCCAATCCTGTAATAGACATTAAGTCGCCACTATTAGTAGGATTGGAAAAGTAAAAATTGAGAAGGGAAAACCCACTAATAGTATCTGCCTTACCAGCAATATCCCAAAAAGAATTAGCATGGTTTTCACTTTCCATCTTTATCCTTGCAAAATCGCTCCCTTCTTCGGTCAATCTCAACTGGGGAACTCCAATCGTACTATTGTTCTTAATGTGTAATTTTCCCATCGGTGTGGGAACATTGATATCTACATTTTGTGAGTAAAGCATGTTATTAAGAATAAACAGTAGTACCAATAGAAAGAGAAACTTCTTCATAGTCTTGAAATTTCTCTAAATATCAACAAGAAAGCTATAAGAAAGCTAGTGAATGAGGGAAGGGTAACAATGAATGAGAGAACGTGAATTAAACGATACCATTGTTAGAAGCGATCAATTATAGGAAAAAGAAAAGCGATCACTTCGATTGATCGCTTGTCTGATATTTCTATTTCTAAAATACAAAAAAGCAATATTTATTGACTATCAATAGATATTAGAAAATAGATTTAACTGCGCAAACTCCTTATTTTATTGATTTTAGACAGTTCATTATCTCAAAGTAAACACACCTCTTTCTTTTTGGTATCCCATAGAATTTAAGATCTTATTATAAACCAATTAACTTTACCAAATGCTTTTAATCCTGTATAATAGTCAATCTGGAAAAGGGAAAGGGAAACGAATCGCTCAACAAATCAAAGAAAGCCTAATCACACAAGGTATAAATTTCGAAATGTATAGAGATAATGAATGGCCTAATGACATTAGTGTGTTCGATTGTATTTGGTTAGTTGGTGGCGATGGAAGCCTGAATTACTATTTAAATAAATATCCTGATTTTGATCTTCCGCTTGGATTATTTCCAGGAGGAACTGGAAATGACTTTTATTCCAACCTTCAATCCCACTCCAATATCTATCAACTCGTTGATCAATACTTAAGGAAACAAACTAGAAAAATTGATATTGGCATTTGCAATGGTCAAAGGTTTATAAATACTATCGGTATTGGATTTGATGGAGAGGTTTTAAAGGACATGACAATTGCGAGATGGATAGGTGGCCACCTTGGTTATTTACTCATTGTAATCAAACATCTAATTCTGTTTAAAGAATTATCTTTTAAATACGATCGAGATGGCGAATCTAAAAATGAGAAGTTATTACTCTTCTTTATTTCAAATGCACCCGCAACAGGTGGCGGATTTATAATATCACCAAAAGCTAAAATTGATGATGGGCACCTGCACATTGTTACCGCTAAACCAACCCCAAAATTAAAACGCCTGTTTCTTTTGCCTAAAGTTGAAAAAGGCACGCACTTATCACATCCAAATGTCAATCATTGGACCACAAAAGATATAAACATAACTATGGAGAAGTCGACATTCTATCAAATAGATGGAGAACTAAAGTCAGCAAGTGAATTTGAAATAATCGTGAAGGATCAGGCGATTGATGTTTTGGTTTGATATTCATCCCTTTTCTTTTTACACTTTGATAAACTTGTACAAAAATAGCTTGCACCCTTTTCATGAAAATTCAATATGTAAATACCTGATTCTAATGCAGAGATATTAATCTTATCATCCTTTAAGTTTCCACTAATTTGAATAGTGCCTAGCATATCTACGATTTTGGTAGATGGAGAGACATCCATAAATACCCTAAATCGTAAATTGAAATTCTATAACAAACACTATTTTAACATTCCCTAGGTGATAATTGCAAACAATAATTTTAACTTCACCATCTAAATACATAATGAATAAAATTAATATATGAGAGTTGGCATTCCAGTTGAGGTTACCGATGGTGAATTGAGAGTAGGAGCTACCCCAAAAACCATCAAACGATTAATCAAACAAGGTTTCGAAGTTTCAGTCGAAAAGGGGGCAGGAGTGTCCGCCAATATTTCAGATGAAAATTATACTGTAGTAGGTGCAAAAGTCATAGAATCAGCAAAAGAATTGTATGCCAACAGTGATATAATTCTAAAAGTACAGCCAGTTAAAGAAACCGAAATAGACCTTATGCATAAAGGTCAGGTAGTACTGAGCTATTTATACCCAGCTCAAAATCTTGATTTATTGCAAAAGCTAGCAGACAAAGGTATCAATGCTATAGCCATGGATGCCATTCCAAGAATATCTCGAGCTCAAAAAATGGATGTCCTTTCTTCTATGGCCAATATCGCTGGATATAGGTCGGTTATTGAAGGTGCTAATCATTTTGGTCGTTTTTTGAATGGTCAAATAACTGCGGCTGGAAAAGTAGACCCTGCAAAAGTATTGGTTATCGGCGCTGGTGTAGCAGGATTAGCCGCTATCGGAACTGCTAGATCATTAGGAGCTATTGTGAGAGCGTTTGATACTCGATTGGAAGTAGCCGAGCAAATAGAAAGTATGGGTGCAGAATTCCTTTCTGTAGAAATTGAAGAAGATGGATCTACGGATTCAGGATATTCTAAAGTTATGAGCCCCGCTTTTATTGAAGCTGAAATGGCCTTATTCAAAAAACAAGCGGCGGAAGTTGATATCATTATTACAACCGCTCAGATTCCTGGCCGCCAAGCTCCAAAATTAATATTAGCAGATCATATCGCTGTAATGAAACCTGGCTCCATAATCGTTGACCTAGCTGCTAGTTCAGGAGGAAATTGTGTATTGACAAAAAACAATGAAATTTACACCACAGACAATGGAGTAACGATAATTGGTAAACTAGATCAACTGCCTTCCCAATCCAGTCAATTGTATGGAAATAACCTCTGCCATCTCCTTGATGATATGGGTAAAGCTGAGAATTTTAAAATAGACATGGAGGATGATGTGGTCAGTAGAGCTATGGTTACATATGATGGCAAAGTTAAATGGCCACCAGAACCACTACCAGTCAGTCCACAAAAACCAGTGATTGAAGCAGTAAAAACTAAACAGATTACACCTCCCACAGCAGCAGAATTGGCAAGGAAACAAGGCGTATCCATGTTAATAAAACTAGCTATAATAGGTGCCTTTTTATATTTATTAGCATTAGTAGCTCCGCCTGATTTTATGCAACACTTTACGGTATTTGTATTGTCTGTATTCATTGGATGGCAAGTCATTTGGAATGTATCGCATTCCTTACATACTCCCCTTATGGCCGTGACAAATGCGATTAGCGGAATTATCATCATCGGTGGATTATTGCAAACCCGAGATGACATGTCCAATATCATGACCATATTGGCATTTGTGGCTATTCTGGTAGCCAGTATCAATATCGTTGGAGGATTTATGGTGACTCACCGAATGCTCAAAATGTTTAGGAAATAAATTTTGCTCTCATCCAATTAGAAGAATAGATCTAGATTATAATACACATGATATCATCACAAATTCAAACTGCCTCTTATCTTTTTGCTGGCATTTTATTTATACTAAGCCTCGGAGCTTTATCGTCCCAAGAATCAGCTAAAAGAGGAGTTCTATACGGCATTATTGGAATGGGAATCGCCGTTTTATCCACCGTTTTAGGAGAAGGAGTACAAGGACAGATTTACATTGTTATTGCCATCGCAATTGCTAGTATTATTGGATTATTATTAGCTCGGAAAGTAGAAATGACTTCCATGCCTCAATTGGTAGCCATACTCCACAGTTTTGTGGGATTAGCAGCTGTCCTAGTAGGTTTTGGTTCATATCTCGACCCCGAAACTCAAGCGATGGTAGGTACAGCACACACCATCCATTTAGTAGAAGTATTTATTGGAATATTTATAGGTGGAATAACCTTTACAGGATCTATTATTGCCTGGGGAAAGCTAGAAGGTAAAATTAGAAGTAAGCCATTAATCTATACAGGAAGACATATAGTAAACATTATTCTAGTTTTGATATGTGTAGTATCAGGCTTCATGTTCGCAACTGGACAAGGACCAGATGGTATGATACATCTCTATGTCATGACAGGAATTTCTTTTTTCATAGGAATCATGATGGTCATGGCGATTGGAGGAGCAGATATGCCAGTTGTCGTTTCTATGCTTAATTCATATTCTGGGTGGGCAGCAGCAGCAGCTGGTTTTATGCTTGGAAATGACTTACTAATCATAACTGGAGCACTTGTAGGTAGTTCAGGAGCCATTCTATCTATCATTATGTGTGAAGCGATGAACCGATCGTTTCTGTCTGTAATATTCGGTGGATTTGGAAGTGCTCCTACAGGAGAAGCAATGGCTGTGGAAGGAGAAGTTACAGCAATAAATCATGAAGAAGTAGCGGAATTACTGAATAATGCGAAATCAGTCATTATTATCCCTGGTTATGGGATGGCAGTTGCAAAAGCTCAATTCCCAGTTCATGAAATGGTAAATCGATTGAAAAAACAAGGCAAAATTGTTCGATTTGGGATTCACCCAGTAGCGGGTCGTTTACCGGGTCATATGAATGTCCTTCTTGCAGAAGCAAATGTACCTTACGATATCGTACTGGAAATGGACGAAATCAACGATGACCTACCAACAACAGATATAGTACTAGTAATCGGTGCCAATGACATTGTAAATCCTGGAGCTCAAACAGATCCTAATAGCCCAATTTATGGGATGCCTGTCATTGAAGCTTGGAATGCAACGGATGTAATTGTAATGAAAAGATCTATGGCAACAGGCTATGCCGGAGTACAAAATCCTTTATTCTTTAAGGACAATACAAGTATGTTGTACGGAGATGCAAAAGCAAGCGTAGATAGTATAAACAGTTATTTGGATTAGGATTTAAAAGGTTCTCATTTTAATTATAGCCAATATGTGATTGACCGTTTACCGTTAAGGTTTTCATCTGTACTAATATTATTAATTATTGACATTATCTTAGATTCATTTTTAGAGATTCCCTTATCTTCTTTATATGATTTGTCCCTTACTTTTGTGCTGCACTATCGAGATAAAAAACTCAAACTATAACTTTAAACTGTATTCAATACTTGTAGAATCAAGGCATTAATCACTTTGATATGAATAAGTAATACTTTCGCGAATCATAATGACTCCAAAAAACGTTTAGTTCTCTGATATGAAAAATAATTATATCAAAGCAAACTCCATTACATGATAAAAAAAGCATTAAAAGCAATAGGAATTCTCTTACTCGTCTTAATAATTGCCGCTATAGCAATCCCCTATTTCTTTAAAGATCGAATTGTTGAAGCAGTGAAAAACGATATCAATAAGAACATCAACGCAAAAGTTGAATTTGCTGATGTAAGCTTATCCTTATTCAAAAGCTTTCCTGATTTCAATTTCACCCTTGATCAACTCTCGCTTACAGGTATCAATGATTTTGAAGGTTACAAGTTGATTGAAGCAGAGACTATTGAACTATCCCTAGATTTAATGTCCGTAATCAGCTCTGAAAAGCCAGTTGAAATAAATACAATCTCTCTTCAAAAACCTACAATCAATATAAAGGTTTTACGAGATGGAAAAGCTAATTATGACATCGTAAAAGCGAGTGAAGCACCTGTTCAAGAATCAGAACCTAGCGACGAAAATTTCTTGATCCAACTACAGGAGTATGAGATTGTAGATGGTAACTTTGTTTATGATGACAGATTAGGAGGAACTTATGTGGAGATTGAAGATTTAGACCATGTAGGGAAAGGGGAATTCACCCAAGACATTTTTGACTTAAGTACTACTACTGATATTGGAAGTTTGACGGCAAGATCTGGAGGAGTTACTTATTTGAATAAAGCGAAAGGAGCTCTTGATCTAACCTTAAATGCGGATATCATAAATTCGAAATTCACAATTAAAGATAATTCAATTGTTCTAAATGCCTTGAAGTTAAACACGGAAGGTTTTGTCCAAATGTTGGGTGACAAGATCAATGTGGACATCATGTACAACACACCTAAAAATAATTTTAAAAGCCTACTTTCAATGATACCTTCTGCCTACACCGCAGATTTCAAAGATGTACAAGCAAATGGAGATTTAGAATTAGATGGTTTTGTCAAAGGCGATTACGATGTAAATACGGGAAGCCTTCCCGCTTTTCTAATAAATCTAAAGGTAAAAAATGGAGATTTTAAATATCCAGATCTGCCACTTGGAATACAAGGGATCAATACAGTCACAAAAATAAGCAGCCCTTCAAGTAATCTTGATAAAATGGTAGTTGATGTTTCCAATTTTAAAATGGAATTGGGTAACAATCCTTTTGAAGCAAAAGTAAAACTATGGACTTTACTCACTGATCCCAATATAGATACCGAAATAAAGGGAGTGATAAATCTCGCCGAACTCGCAAAAGCATTTCCACTAGATGGTGTCAGCAAATTAAACGGAATAATTACTTCAAACCTGACGGCCAATACGAGCATGTCTGCCATCGATGCTCAGAATTATGAGGACATTGAAATGGCTGGAGATTTGAGTATAGAAAATCTGGACTATCAATCAGAAGACACTCCACAGATTCAAGTTTCTAATATGCAAATGAATTTTTCACCTAAATATGTGAAGCTTAATAGATTTGACGCGCAACTAGGAAAGAGTGATATAAAAGCGGAAGGAACAATTGATAATGTCTTAGCTTATTTCTCCCCAGATAAAACAATGACTGGTAAGATGAAAATCCGTTCAAACTTTTTTGATGCCAACGAATGGATTGCAGAGGAAGATGCAACTCAACCCAATATAGAAGCTGAAGAACCTGATATTGAGGAAGACGTTTTTGATCGATTTGATTTTACAATAGATGGAGAAATAAAAAAAATGCTGTATGATGTCTATGATTTACGAGATTCTAAAATTGAGGGACAGATAACTCCTAATAAAGCCATCATTAGTGTACTACAAACAAAAATTGGAGAAAGTGATTTTAAAATGAATGGTACAATCAATAATATTTTCAATTATATCTTCGAAAATGAAACCTTGAAAGGGGATATTAATATGATTTCCAATTATATCAATGCCAATGAGTTTATGCTTGAAGAAGCGGAGGTTCCCGTGGAAGAAATGGTTGTCTTCCCTGTTCCTGAGAAAATGGATTTGAATATAAATGCTGATATTGGAGAAGTACTGTACACCAATATTCCGTTACGAGACATCAAGGGGACAATCAATGTTGCCAACGAAGTAGCGACGATCAAGGATGGTACTGCAAATACATTGGGTGGTGATGTAATTATGAATGGAAGCTACAATACACAAAATATTGAGGAGCCAAAATTCGATATGGATTATGAGGTAAATAGTCTAAACTACCAAGATGCTTTCGACAAATTAAACACGTTTCAAGCACTCGCTCCTATTGGAAAATTCATTGAAGGAAAGTTTAATACTACTTTCAAAATGTCTGGAAATTTAGGAAAAGATATGCTTCCTGTTTTGAGTACTTTGTCTGCAAACGGTATTTTGGAAACAATTGACGGTAATTTGATAGGCTTCAAACCGCTAGAAGAATTTGCTAATAAATTGAATCTTGATTTTTTAAAATCTATCAATCTAAAAAATACGAAAAACTGGTTTGAGTTTAACAACGGAGTAGTTAAGATCAAAGATTTCAAGTATGAGACAAATGGAATTGATATGCTAATTGGAGGTACTCATGGTATTGATTCTGAAATGGCTTATTATATCAAAGCAAAAATTCCTAGAAAAATTTTACAAGAAAATGCTGTAGGCCAAGCTGCTGATAAAGGGCTAAATTTCTTACAAGATCAGGCTTCAAAATTGGGAATCAATATCGATCAAGGGGAATTTGTAAATATAAACGCATTGATCTCTGGGACAATGACGAAACCCAATATCAAACTTAATTTGCTAGGTGCAGACGGCAAAACCCCATCTATAGACGATATCGCTGACAACATAAAAGAAAAGGCAATAGATAAGGCAAGTGATGTGATCAAAGACAAGACTGGGGTTGATGTAAAGAACATCGAAGAAGAGGTAAAAGAAGTGAAAGAAGACTTGTCCGCTAAAGCGGATGCTGAGATTGCTGCCTTGATGAAAAAAACGAAAACAAACATTGATAAGATAACAAGTGAGGCAGAAAAACGTGCGAATCAAACAAAGCTTGAAGCCAAAAAACTCAGTGACAAAACGAAGGTTGAAGGTTACAAGCAAGCGGACGAATTAATCGAAAAAGCTGGTGGAAATATCTTCAAAAAGAAAGCAGCAGAAGTAGCTGCCAAAAAGCTCAAAAAAACGACAGACGAGAAAGCCGAACAGACCATTATAAAAGGCGATGATACTGCAAAAGGAATAATGGCCAGTGCTAAAAAGCAAACGGATAATCTTCAAGCTGCAGCTGATGCTCAAGCAGAAGAGATTCGGAAGAAGTATGAGTAGGGTGAAAATGCCATTTAGCTTATAATCTACAACTTTCACAGCATTTCAATAACTTGTTGGGAGACGAAAGCTGATCTATTTTAAGTATGCTTTTTATACTCGGACCTGGGTTCGACTGTATCCCATATTTACTTTCCCTTCATCACTTAAATTTACAAAGTAGATCCAAACCTTTCTATCGAAAAAAAAATTCTTAAATCACGTTTGATTAATAATTGTGTCCGCTATTTTCAATGAAAACTAAAAAAGTAAAACCCATTGCTTAAATCCATTTTATTACTCACCCACAGCAATAAGACTGTCTCTTATACACATCTGACGCTGCCGACGAAGAGGATAGTGTAGAT
>OJIO01001089.1_pt1 | contig 13143 bp, 13 predicted proteins | sample 1595621 | NCBI WGS metagenome assembly OJIO01 (sample SAMN05416776, study PRJEB24817) | seawater metagenome | isolation source: Sea water | place: Canada:Atlantic | collected 2013-07
TCTGAGAAGAATTTAGGCGAAAACGCCTACTGGACAACTAGGGTGACAGAGCGGGCAAGCGTCTGGAGATAAAACCACTATTCGCCTCAATTTTGCGCAAAAATCGCTCACACCAGTCTTTCCCTCGCGACGAACGTCTAAGCCCGACAGGTTCCTAGTGCTTGCTCACACGGTGGTAATGAGATGCCTGTTTTTGCCCCTGACGAGCACGGCCAAGTGACTGTTGCTGTTGTTGTATATCGGCCAGCAGGGTTTTTTCTGTTTGCAGCAGTTGCTGCAAAAAGGCTTCCTGCTCTCCGGTGATACGGATCAGCGAATTGATCTGGGTAAACCAGTCTCGCAGCAGGCGGTCTCGTGTTTCCAGGCGTGGCTGTACACCGTCGCGCACACCTTGTCGAATCAGTGACTGGATTTCCAGTGACAGCCCCTTGATCTGTTCGAACTGCTGTTCGAGGGTGAGTTCTCGCGGTTGCGGCTGTTTTGGCCGCTTGTTTGCTGGCTGCGCGGGCATTGTCATATCACAATCAACTCTGCCTTGAGTGCCCCGGCCTGTTTCATGGCTTCGAGAATGGCCATCAAATCCCCTGGTGCTGCGCCGATTTCGTTCACGGCCTTGATGATGTCGTCGAGCGTGACGCCTGGGCCGAAACGGAACATCCGGTTGTCGCCACCCTGTTCAATATTGATGTTGGTTTGCGGTACGACCACGGTATCACCATCGGCCAGTGCGTTGGGTTGTGTGACGTTGTAGTCTTCCTGAATTGTGACGGTCATGCTGCCATGGGTCACGGCGACGGGTTCTATGCGGACGTGCTGCCCCATCACTATGGTGCCGGTGCGGGAGTTGATGATCACTTTGGCGCGCTCATCGCCGGTTTCGATTTCAAGGTTTTCGATAATCGACAGGTAGGCTACGCGCTGACTGGTGTCGCGGGGGGCGCTGACCCGGATGGAGGTGGCATCAAGCGCTTCGGCAGTGCCTGGCCCCAGCAGGTCGTTGATTTTGTCGACCATATAGCGGGCGGTGGTAAAATCTGGTTGGTCGAGGTTAAACACCAGGCTGTCGCCACGGGCAAAATTGGTGGGAACCGCTTGCTCTACCGATGCGCCATTGGGAATACGGCCAACGCTGGGTACGTTAATGGTAATGCGCGAACCGTCATTGCCGTCTACACCCAGTCCGCCTACCACCAGGTTACCCTGAGCGATGGCATAGACATTACCGTCCGCGCCTTTCAGCGGCGTAAACAGTAACTGGCCACCCCGCAGGCTTTTGGCATTACCCAAGGATGCGACGGTGACGTCTACCCGCTGGCCCGGTTTGGAGAAAGCGGGCAGATCGGCGGTTACCGATACTGCTGCGACGTTTTTGAGTTTCGGGTCGGTGCCGCCCGGCAGGGTGATGCCGAATTCCGCCATCATGTTGCGAAAGGTCTGGGTGGTAAAAGGGGCTTTGTCGCCGCTGCCATCCAGTCCTACCACCAGACCGTATCCCACCAGTTGGTTGCTGCGGATACCGGCAATACTGGTGATGTCTTTGATCCGCTCGGCCTGAACCGTCGTACTCAGCAGCAGGGCTATAGTCGCCAGCGCCAGCCATGGCCAGCGGCAACGTTTATGCGGCCGGTTTGTTCGTGTATTCATGCTGACTCCTTGCTGCCGGATGCCCACGCCGCTGGCGTCGGTCAGCCACAGCGGAACTGTTCGGTTTGTTGCAGCAGGCCATTGGCATGACCGACTACGTCTTCGGAGAAGTGGCGAATGTCTCTTAATCCTTCGCTGCCTCGGGAGACCTGGGTCACGACCCGTTCCAGGCTGCTGACGTTTTCGCGGGTGGTATTGGCAATTTCTTCGATGCTGACGGCTTGCTGCTGATTACGCTCGTTGACCTGGTCGAACAGCTGACTGATGCGGGTCATTGCTGCGGCAGCTTCATCGCCCAGCGCTCGTGACTGGGTAACCTGGGTTTGCCCCTGCGACATGGAGGTCAGTAGCTGTTTCAGTTGCACCTGCATTTCTTGAATAATCTGATTGATGGAGCCCGTCGCATTGACGGTTTTTTCTGCCAGCGCCCGCACTTCGTCGGCCACTACTGAAAAACCACGCCCGGCTTCACCGGCTCGCGCCGATTCAATCGCGGCATTCAGCGCCAGCAGGTTGGTTTGTTCTGCCAGGCCACCAATCATTGCGGTAACGCCATCAACCCGGTTCGACGAGGTACTGAGGCCATCGAGCTGGGATTGCAAATCATCAAACATATGTGACAGCTGTTCCATGGAACTGAGGGCGTTGTTGATCACGGTGCCTCCCTGGCGACTGGCTTGCTGGGCATCGGATGACAGGTGGTTGGTTTCGTCCAGGGCCTGGGCCATCTCGATCACGGTTTTGCTGACTTCCTGAATAGCACTGGATACCCGCAAGGTTTGCTGTTCGGTGTTGGCGCTGTCGTCTGTCTGGACCGACAGGGTCTTGTTCAGCTCGGCTGCTTGTTTTTGTAATGTCTTGCTGCTGACCTTGACCTGGGAGAGCACGTGCCCCAGCCGTTCGGTCAACTGATTGACGGAGCGTCCGAGGCGATCGAAATCGTCGTTGCTGCCGGTATTTTCTGGCATTTTGCGGGTCAGGTCGCCAGCCGCTATCCGTTCCAGTGTCTGCGCAGTACGGCTTAACGTGCCGATGGCTTTTCTGGAGGTCAGTAGCAATATCAGGATGCTGATCGCGGCAACGGCCAGTCCGGTAACCAGAATGGTGATCCGGGCGCTGTCGACGGTGGTAGCGGCCTCTGCGCGGGCGGTATCCAGAGTGGCCATCAACTGTTGCTGTTGTTGCTGCAGCAACTGCTGTAGCTCGCTGAGTGAAGCGGATTCGGTAGCGCGGTTCTGGTTGTAGCTGTCGATCAGGCTGACCAGGGTGCCCAGCTCAGTCTGGATCGTATTGAGGTGCTGTTCAAAGACTTCGGTGAGATTCATCTCTGCGACAAAAGCGACATAATCTGCCAGCGCGGTTGTCGCCGCGCCAATGGCCGCTGGCGTGCGCTGTTCCACCATATCGTTGATGCTGTCGACCATCAGCCGGTAAGCCTTGCGCATGTTGTAAAACTGGGCTTTGTTTAATGCTTCCAGTGCCTGTGTCAATTCACCCCGCTGGCCGGAGTTGACGTCTGAACCCATCTGTTGGCTATTTTGGTGTTCTTGTTTAAAAGCCCGACTCCAGCTGCTGAAGCTGTCGGTGATGGGTTGGGATAACGATAGATTTGCCTGCCGTAATTCACTCAATAGCTGTTGTTCCTGACGATGCAGCCCGGCCGCCAGCACCTGGTCGTTGCTCATCTGGCTGGATTCGGCAATACCGGCGTACAGTTGGCTCAGTTGTAACAACTGGCCATTTAACCGGGTGACCTGTTCAAACGCACGCGCCTGGCCACTGAACGCCGACAATGCGGCAGATATCAGTAACCCAAAGCCGATAGCCATGATCAGACCAACGACAATCAGGCTCTGACGGAACCCGGTCAACTTGCTTATCATATCCCCACCCCTTGATGATCTGTCTGCGGAACGTTTTTATCGCAGCATGTAATTACCTTAATAACCTTCATAACCTTAGCCGTGTTTTTATCATTTGCCCTGATTCTGCTTCGGGCACGACGAGCTATTGGGCTGTCAAAACAGCGAGCGTTGCGGTTTTCAGGTTCAGGCCGACCTTCCCTGGTCGCCCGGATAGATGTCACAAGGGCCACCAGGGCGAGGTCAGAATACGATCGACCAATCCTTGTTTGGTGCTGTTATTGAGGTTGCCACGCCCGCCAAACGAGATACGCGCATCGGCGACCTTGCTGCTGGCGACGGTGTTGTTCGGGGTTATGTCTTGCGGACGAATCAGGCCAATAATGCGGATGTACTCGTCACCCTCACTCAGGGTCAGCCACTTTTCTCCGCGTATCCTGAGAATGCCGTTCGGCAGTACTTCGGCCACCGAGACGCTGATTTCGCCGCTCAGGCTATTGGAGCGGTCGGCCTCCCCTTTGCCTTTAAATTGTTTGTCGCTGTTGGTTTCTACCCCGAGGTTGAGGTTCTGCAATCCCGGCGTGGTGCCCAGAATCGTGCCGGCACCAACGCTGTTAGCCGACGATTTGTCGGCCTTGGTTTCTGCGGACTTGCTCGACTGGTACTGCTCGTCAAAAATCACCGTGATGATGTCGCCGACCCGCCGCGCCTGCTGGTCGCTGTACAGCCCCATGCTGTAGCGGGGCTGGTACAACGAGCCGGTAGCCTGTAGCGGTGGTTGCAAACTCTGGGCAGATACCGGGGCAAAAGCCGGGTCGCCGGGGAAGACATCACGTTCCATCGGTACCGACGTACAACCACTGGCAAGCATGGCAAGCGATAACGATAACGAGAGAAACAGGCCAGATACTCGCAGTCCGAACACTCGGGTGTATTCAAGAGGGAGCTTGTGAGTCATCACTTTTATACCCCTCACCTAGACGTTCTGGGTCAGGAACTGCAGCATCTGATCCGCTGCCGAGACCACTTTGGAGTTCATTTCGTAGGAGCGTTGGACGGTAATCATTTTCACCAGCTCCTCCACAACTTCGACGTTGGAATTTTCCAGCGCACCTTGCTGAATCGCACCAAACCCCGCTTCATTGGGAATACCGCCTTGCGGTGCACCGCTGGCGGCGGTTTCCTGGAACAGGTTGCCGCCCATCGCCTGCAAGCCCGCCGGGTTGATAAAGTCCATGGTTTCAATCTGGCCGAGATCAATCGGCGTTGGATCCCCCGTCAGGGTGGCTTGCACAATGCCGTCGGTACTCACGGTGACGGTGCTGGCCTGATCAGGAATCGATATCTGTGGCTCCAGCGCGTAGCCGTTCACATTCACCACGGTGCCTTCGTCATTGATATGAAACGTGCCATCGCGGGTATAGCCGATGCTGCCATCCGGCATCGCGATCTGGAAAAAGCCACGACCGTTAATCGCCATATCCAGCGGCTGATCGGTCAGCTGTAATGACCCGGTGGTGAAAATTTTCTGTGTCCCGGCGGTACGTACCCCGGTGCCCAACTGCAAGCCTGACGGCAAACGGCTGTCGGCTGAGGAGTTGGCACCAGGCTGACGTTCGATCTGATACAGCAAATCTTCGAACACTGGCCGATCTTTCTTGAAGCCGGTGGTCGCGACGTTGGCCAGGTTGTTGGAAACGGTGGTCAGTGCCAAGTCCTGTGCTTCCAGACCAGTCTTGCTGACCCAAAGTGCATTCATCATAGTGGTTAACCCTTATTGTCTGCCGCGCTTACTGGTTGCCCAGCAACTGTGTTGTACTGGCCGAATTTTCATCCACCCGCTTCATCAGTTTCACCTGCATTTCGTACTGCCGATTCAGCGCAATCAGACTGGTCAGTTCGCTGACGGCATTGACGTTGCTGCCTTCGAGAAAGCCATTGACCAGAGTGATATTGGCATCACCCTGTGCTGGGGGAGTATTGGGGTCGCGGAAGCGGAATAAGCCGTCTTCGCCTTTTTCCAGCAATTGGGCATCGGGGTTCACCAGCTTCAGTTGCACCGGCTCGGCAATACCGACCGGCTGTTCTCCAGCGGGCTGGATACTGACGATACCGGCACGACTGACTTCGATGCTGGTGAATTCCGGCAAGGTCACCGGGCCGCCATCACCGAGCAGTTGCAGGCCGGTGCCGGTCATCAGACGACCGTCGGAATCAACACTGAGATCGCCAGAGCGGGTATAGGCTTCCTGACCATCCGGGCCAACCACGGCAAACCAGCCCTCACCTTCGATGGACACATCCATGCTGCGACCGGTTTGCTGCAGCGGCCCCTGACGAAAGTCACTGGCTGGCCGTTCTGTCAGGGCATACGCCCGTGATGGAAAATGCTCACCAAACACGCCCATGGCGCGGCTTTGAGTAAAGTCGGAACGAAACCCGGTGGTGCTGGCGTTGGCCAGGTTGTTGGCATGGGCCGACTGACCCAGCGTATTCTGGCGGGCGCCGGACATAGCGATATAAAGTGCCCGATCCATAATGTCCTCCCGATGCTCCGATCAGCGGAGACCTTGTTCATGTGTGCCGCTGTGTTCAGGACGGCGTAATAACCAGAACAAAGCACGGCTTGTGCCAATAAAAAAAATTACTTTAATATCAATTGGTTAAAAAAAATATCGGCAGTAGTTATCTGACACAGTCAAAAAAACGGCAGCTGCTTGCCGCCCGTCGGCGAAGGGTTTAAAGATAATCAGGGAAGGGTTTGCAGATGATCAGGAAAGACGTGCCGTGGTGCCCGCCACATTCATACCTGCGGCGTTTATCAATACGCCATGCGGTGTCAGGGCAAGATCAGTTATCCAGCATTTTTTGCCAGAACAAGGCATGACCGGCTTCCGGATCGAGTTCGTAGCCAGCAAAGCCGTATTTCAGATACGCCTGTTGCGCTACATGATTGTTGGAAAGTACTTCCAGCGTCACCTTGCAGCAGCCCAGTAAACGGGCCTTGTGCTCTGCCGCTGCCAGTAATTGCTGGCTCAGCCCCAAGCCGCGAAAATCCGCATTAACAGCCAGGTCGTGAATGTTCAGCAAGGGTTGCGCCTTGAAGGTCGAAAAGCCTTCAAAAGCGTTGAGCAGCCCGGCGGGCTGATCATTGACATAGGCTATCCAGCTGTGGGCATAAGGCAGCGTGGCCAGGCGTGCCACCAGAGAGGCACGGCATGCCAGCGGCAAAGGTTCGCCGCCGCCCATTGGATCCGTCGCATACGCATTGAGTAACGCGACCAGATCAGCCGCGTGGCGGGGGTTCAGAAAGTCGACAGCAACGATATCGATTGCAGCGTGTACCTCGGTCATTATCCGGCTCCTGTAAACAAGCCGCATAGCCTAACACAGCGCTTTCGCGACGAGATAGGGTGTGCCATACCTCGTATCTCTAGCAGGCCGTTGAAATTCTTATTCACTTCGCCGACAGAAGCTTTTCAACCCGATAATTCACGCTTATCTGGTTGTTTTCTGAGTGATTTTTCCGCTGGAAACAGGATTATCCAGCCTGTTTCCGGTCATCAGACGGATTGACCCTGTAACTTTGCCATTCGCACCAGGTTGTAGGCCATCATGGTCATCTCAAGAACGCTGTTGACCTTCGCCAGCCCCTTCACTTTTAACTGCCGTAAGGGGCCGATGGTCTTACCCCAACCGAAGGGTTCTTCGACCCGTTTACGCACAATCTGACTGGAGACATAACCCGCTTTATGACTGGTTCGACCATCTCCGCATTTATAAAAGCCGAAATCATGGAGCGATAGACGGCCTCGGTTACGTCGGGATTTGCACCAGAATCTTGTGCAAGCGCGCGAACTTTAGAAATTACCTGCTCGACTCTTTGCGGAGCCTTAACGTCATCGCTGGTTTTCTTGAAGCGCGCCGCCTGCATGACAAAGCCGCCACGCTCAGCGATTAGGCTTACGATCTTGTGATCAATCGCGTCGATATTGGAACGGACTTCCTCAAGGGACTTTCAAGTTACGGCCTTGTTCACTTTTCATTCCTTATTTTTGAGCCATAACGCCGCTATAACCTGCGGCCAAAGTGGAGCTGGATTTGGGCTAAAATGGCCGCAGGCCATGCCCAAAGACCAGCGGAGCTTTGGACGTCAGGTTGATAGCCTTGTTAGGGCCCACCTGCTATATTTGTACCGTATTTCCGTACACTTGGTATTAGATATGGACACAGTAAGCGTAAACCAATTTAGAGATAAGCTAAAAACCTTTGTAGAACAGGTAGTTACAAACCACACTCCGCTCAAAGTTACCCGAAGAGCCGGTGACGCTTTCGTAGTAATGAGCGCCGACGACTGGGAGAGAGAGCAAGAAACACTCTACGTTCTACAGAACAACAGCCTAATGAAACAGATTGCTGAATCTATGGCAACTCACAATAAAGGCTCCGGTTATACCCCTACCAGAGAGGAACTAAATGAGATCACTGGTATTTGAAGGTAGGACCTGGATCACCTATGAAGAGCTTCGTGAAAAAGATAAAAAACTACACAAAGCTCTCTGCAAACATTTAAAAGAAATGCTTCGTGAAGATCCCAGCCAAGGCACGGGAAAACCAGAACAACTTCGACACAATCTCACCGGATTTTGGTCTAGACGCATTTCTCAAAAAGACCGATTAATTTATAAATTTGACGATAACTCTATTTATATTTTTGCCATTGGTGGACATTATGATGACCATTAACTGCGCACAGCCCTAACGCCTCACATCACCGGCAGCAAAAAGCAGAGCGAGGAACGAGCGGCGCTTTTTGCTGTCCGAGTGCATGTGATTGTTATGCATTTTTTGCTAATCAAACAAACCTAATGGTTGGGTGTTATAAAGTTTATTTTTTTTGTTTTCATGTATGTTGTTAATGATTTTACTTAAATTACTCTTAGTCAAAATAACAACATCTTTATCTTCTGTAGTTAGCTGCCTATTTAAATCAAACATTGGGTTATTAGCATCAGTATCTTCGTTATACATTACAGCACGGGGAATATTGTAATTTCTTGCAAATTCCATGGCCAATCTAGCCCCACTATCAAGTTTTTTATCACGTATATTCCATCGTTCTGCTGAGTCTTGAGAGTAACTTGCAGCTAGGATTATCGTGTCACTAAATAAAGCCTGCAATCTATCGCGTTCTTTATAACGACTACTCAATTCCATTTTAGATTTGAAGTTTTCATAATATTCGGTTACTAGCAGGCCGCCTTGATCTACAATTTCAAATGCTAACTCTCTATTTTTGGCTGGCAATATATCATTAAGAGGGCTTGGCAAAATTGCTATTGTTTTGCCGCCACTCATGGCTTGTTGATGAGCAATGCTATCACAACCAAAAGCCAACCCGCTTACTACTGTGATATTCTGTTTAGCAATTAACTCAACTATCTTTTTCTCTCTTTCTTCGATTTCTTCATCCGGATTTAGCAAGCCTATAACTGCGATGTTGTTATTATCAGTATCTAACAAATTTACATTGCCTTTATAAAACAAATAAACAGGCCTTTCGCTTTCTTTTACTTCCCCCCTATATCTTGGAAAACCGTTATCGCCAATAGCCAATAAGCCATCGCAGCAATCACCGAAAACTGCTAGTTTTTCTTTTATAATTATTTTTTCGGACTCAAAGCCATCAACGGTAATACTGTTTTGTCTTGTTTTTTCATTTAATAATAAAACTATTTCACTAACACTTTCATTTCCCTTTAGGTTTTTAATAATCCAAGCCCTGCCCACACCTTTGTAAGACATTACTGTCAAGATATTCACTGCATTTTCTGTATACTTCATATTGTTTTACCTACAGCATAGAACTCAACTGTATTCGCTCCATTATCTAATAGAGCCTGAATAGCATCTTCATCTATATATACATGTGATGTATAAATATCATCAATTAACAAAATATCCTTTCCTTTTACTGCACTAGATATATTGCATGTATTTTTAGTGATACCTGGGTATGGCATATCGCCGTTTCCGGCATACTGAGCACCACGGGAAGTATGCGCTAAGTGAGTTGTTTTTGTGTCCGCATGCCTCACTATATAGTTTGAGCCATCTTGAAAGCCTAGTTCTTTAATGAGGTGTTGGACTACTTTTTTAAATAACAGTTGATTATGGCTATACGTGCTTTCAGATTTTGATCTCGGCACAATACATATTGTTAGATATTTATCGAAATTTGATAGATCTGTTTTTAATACATCTACCAGATCTTGTACTGCTTTATTTAATTTATCTGTTGTAAAGTTATCAAAAGTATTTTTTAAATCGTTTAAGTAGTCAGGATTTCCTACATTTCTATAACCTATATAATCAGTATGATAGTACCCTTGAATATTTCTATCCAAATATTCATCATTAGAAAAAATTGCAAATTTATTCATACTTTCCTCTTTTAGAAACTTTCACAACATTTCCATCTGGTATGCCGGCCGCAATAGCTTTTCTTATTTCATCGTTATCATTTTCAAATACAAATATTAAATTTGCGTTCACACCAAAATAATTTACGACATGAAGAAATTTACTCTCCTGCTTATAGTCTTCTTTGAAAAACATATAATCAAAAACATTCTTTAATCCATGATGATGTAGAACTATCTCAGCCCTGTTTTTACGACTGTTAGTGGCTAATATTATTTTATTTGTATTAATGTATTTTCCTATAACTCCAATCACACAAGCATTGACTTCAGACATGGCTAAATATTTATGATATATGTCATTCTTCATCTCGACAATTTTTTTATATTGCAGGTCTGTTAAGTTATCAATAATTGAAAATAGCTTTTCTCTTGTGAATCTTTCATCTTTACTATGCGCTATTGGTAAATCCAGTCCGACAATTTGTTGAATAGCTTCTTTATAAGCAAGATTATTAACTATATCCGTATTAACCACCGTCCCATCTAGATCGAACACTAATAAATGACTATCAGTAATATTATTGGTGTATGTTTCTTCAACCATGCCTTATCTATCTCCATAACGCCGCGCTAAGCGGACTAAAATGGTGGGTTAAAATGTGAAGCGAAGCGAAACCTAACCCACTGTTTTAGTTCCGTTTAAACGCCTTGTTAGGCACTTACTTCACCAACACTTTGAACCAACGATACATACTGTTCGTGATCATTTTGTTTTATTTTACTTAAAATATATTTTGCAGCAGTATGCATTTCAGGAACTTCAATAGGTGTTGAGCCACGCTCAAAAACACCGGCTAAGTGAGAATACTCATTATTAATCCTATCACTGAGGACAGCAGGAATATTTTCTTCGCCAAAGAACAATTTTAAAGTATCTTGAGTCATTCCTTGGTCAGGGTATTTGTAATAAAGATATATTTCAAAGAATTTTCTAGCGTTATTCCCAAAGTTATAGAATGTAGTGTAATTCTCATCGTTTATTGAAGTTATTGCTGCGCATTTATGAATCTGATGAAATAAGAAATTGAACTCTGTTACATATTCCTTCAAATATTTTGGCATTAAAGAAATATCACTGGATTGGTCAGTTCTATTGATTATAAAATACTGTGACTTCCTTTTATTCAAAGCACCAGGGAGGCGTTTTAGGTATTTTAGAAAATCCAAATTATGCGTTGAAATGAACAGTTGTCCGAAGCGGTTTCTCTCCTTAGTCTCTCCTGCATCGACATATGTTTCAGGTGTGACAATTTCAGCATTAATAAGGCTGTAAACAAAGAAGATATGATTCGCATCCAGACTTGAAATAGGGTCATCTATCCAAATAATAGGCTGGCTGCCTTTAGTTTCGATATCCTTAAGTTTTGCCATGAAGTAGCAAAAAGCTATTAAGCTACATTCACCTTCACTGAGGTGGTAAGCCTTTTGATTATTACGAGTGACCTCAAAACGATACCCTGTATGAACATGAGGTGATGTTTCCTCTATCGCTTTCAATGAAAGTGACTGATGCCCAAAAAAATCATTTAAATATTCATTTACTTGATCAGCGCCTTTACTCTCATCTTTTAACTGAGCTTTTAGCTCATTTATCTTTGTTTTTTTAGCACTAACTTCGGCACTTTTAGCAATTTTCAACCTTAATGCTGTAGTTTGCTCTTCTTTGAACTTATCTATAGCTTTGCATTCATCTGCATAGGCTATATCGTTTATGAACGTAAATACTTCATGTAATCGCAGAGCTTCACGAGCCTTAAGCTGATCACTACTTAATGATGTGGTTGATTGATTCGCTTTATTTCGATATTCCTCAAAGGAAACCCTAATATTATTCAATTCAGCCACTACAGAAGTCGGCTCTTCAAACAATATATCTTTAAAAACATCTTCCATACGTGATTGAACTTGTGCTTCTATCGTTTCGATAGTTGCTAGATAACTTGCAGTACGCGAAGAAAGCTCTTCTTTTAAGAAATCTAAGTCTTCATGAAAACTAGCATAAAAATCTGAATTCCTAATTTTCAATAAGTTTGGAAGCCTTTCTTTTTCTCTTTGTATTGAGATCAATAAATCATCCAAAGCTGAACGGAGATTTTCAGACTCCTGATTGAAATGTTTATCTAATTTATCCCAAAGCTCTGGTGGTAAATCATTGCCACAAAATGCGCATTGTTCTCTTTTATTTTCATGTTGTTCACGCCCGGAGCGCACCCAAGCGGCAAGAACACTATCATTCAATAACTCTTGAATAGGAGCTGATGCTTGAATCTTTTTTTCTATTAATTCTTTAGCCTGTACAAGTATTGAGGAGTACTTCAGATTAAAAGGAGATGATTCGCTAATTTCTTCTTTGGGGATTTCCTTAAGAAGAGAAATATTTGCAGCGACATTTTCATCAGTTATAGAGGAATAAGAATCATTAGTAACCTTCTGAATATCTTGTTTTATTTTGGTTAGGTTGTAATTAGCATTCCCAAAAGTTTTATTATGTTTTATCCCACTACCAGATTTATTTGCTTTATCGCGTAATTTTCCCTCTAAATCAGATAATCTTCTGTTATATGCATTTTCTGCTCTAGAGTGTTTTTCATTTTTATCAAGAGACTCTCCAATCAACCCACTTTTATCTTCGACACTCCCAAGCTCAATTTCATTAGATTCGATCTCTTCTTCAAGCCTAGCATTATCTTCACCAAGAATTGCAAATGAATTAATGGTCTGTTCATCGTCAGTGATGAAGCGTAAGTTATCTCTAACAAAATCCTCGTTAAATACTCTCACAACATGATTATGCGATGTTAATGAATGTTGTGTAATATTGCTTCCATCATCAAGGCTAAACTTAAATTCAGGAGTTACATACTTATCTGAAAGCGAACCTATTTCAGCTGATCTAATAATTCTCGATAATGTTGTTTTCCCAGAATAGTTTCGACCGTAGATAACATTGATGCTTTTAAACTCAGCAATATTATTTCCTTCATCTCTTACAGAGTTTGACCATTGGAAGTTGTTATAAACAGCTATATTCTTGATGCTATCTATTTTTATTATTGATGAAGACATCGAGGGTCACTCCTTGACTTGTTTAAGTGCCTAACAGTTTATTAGTGCGCATGCGCGGTTTCTGGGCAAGCCGGTTTCTGGGAAAT
>OJIO01001091.1_pt1 | contig 13125 bp, 6 predicted proteins | sample 1595621 | NCBI WGS metagenome assembly OJIO01 (sample SAMN05416776, study PRJEB24817) | seawater metagenome | isolation source: Sea water | place: Canada:Atlantic | collected 2013-07
TACACTATCCTCTTCGTCGGCAGCGTCAGATGTGTATAAGAGACAGAATTAATAGAGCTTGACTTCAATAAACAAGAAAGCAGAAATTCAACAGGTTGAAATAGACAATAGAGTCTATTATAAGATTAGCAATAGCGATACAATGCGACCATTTTTTATGAGCATTGTCAGTGATACAAATCATTGGATGTTTATATCTAGTAATGGGGGACTAACCGCAGGACGAAAAAATTCAGAATTTGCGCTATTTCCATATTATACGGATGATAAAATAACAGAATCATCAGAGATTGCCGGCAGTAAAACAATACTTAAAGTAACTAATAATAATGGCACCCACGTATGGGAACCTTTTTCTATTCGAAATGAAGGTAAATTCAAAATAAGTAACAACTTATATAAAAATAGATACGGGGACCGAGTTTTATTCGAAGAAATAAATCATGATCTAGGGATCACCTTTAGATACGAGTGGTGTTCGAGTAACTCTTATGGGTTTATCAGAAAGTCCAAGATTATAAATACTTCCAATGATACCATCAGTATAACCATGCTTGATGGTATCCAGAATATTATGCCCTATGGTGTTCCAAGTGATGTGCAAAACTCTTCAAGCAATCTAGTAGATGCTTATAAAAGAAGTGAACTGCATAAAGGAACTGGTTTGGGTATTTTTGCGCTCAGTGCAATTATAGTTGATAAAGCAGAACCTAGTGAAGCCTTGAAGGCAAATGTAGCGTGGTCAATTGGCTTGGATAAAGCTGAATATTTATTGTCGTCCCTACAATTAAATGCATTTAGGAATCAAAGGGATACTGCAGAAGAAACAGATGTGAAAGGGGAGAAAGGTGCCTACTTTTTAAAAAACTCCTTTGAATTATCTTCTAACGAAGAAAAAGATTGGATGATTGTTGCCAATGTAAATCAGACGCAATCAAAAGTGGCGGAACTTATCTATATGTTAAATACAGATAAAGGTATAGAGCAAAAGATTCTTGATGATATCGAATTAGGTACTGAAAATCTTATCGCTCTAAATGCTTCAGCGGATGGAATTCATTGCACTGCAGACGCATTAAGAGATACTAGGCATTTTGCAAATGTGCTCTTCAATAACATGAGAGGAGGTATATTTGATGATGGGTATACAATTGAATTATGGGACTTCTCTAAATATATTTCAAAGGCGAATAAAGAGGTTTTCGATAATAATAAATCTTTTATTGATTCATTGCCTAGCTCGTTTTCACTGCAAACGTTAAGAAAGTCTCTTCAAAGTTCTACTGATATTGACTTTATTCGACTCTCTACGGAGTATTTGCCATTGAAGTTTAGTCGGAGACATGGAGATCCAAGTAGGCCTTGGAATCGGTTTTCAATCAATATGATTAATGAAGAAGATGGGTCTAAGATATTGGATTATGAAGGTAACTGGAGAGATATTTTCCAAAACTGGGAAGCTATGGTTCATTCATATCCTGACTTTATTGATGGTATGATCTTTAGATTTTTAAATGCATCTACATTTGATGGGTACAACCCTTATCGCATTACAAAAGATGGTTTTGATTGGGAAACAATAGAGCCTGATGACCCTTGGTCATATATCGGTTACTGGGGTGATCATCAAATAATCTATCTGCAGAAATTTCTAGAGTTTATTGAAAAACACAAGCCAGGGAAATTAGCGGAATATTTTGATAAAGATGCCTTTGTGTATGCCAACGTTCCATATAAAATTAAGTCTTACAAGGATATTGTTAAAAATTCTAAAGACACCATTTTATTTGATGAGGACCTAGATCATGAGATTAGTTTGCGACAATCAAAATTAGGTGCGGATGGGACTTTATTACAAGACGAAAATGGACAAATCCACCGTGTCAATTTTATTGAAAAGATCCTTGCCACTGTTTTAGCTAAATTATCTAATTATGTTCCTGGAGGAGGCATATGGATGAACACTCAAAGGCCAGAATGGAATGATGCCAACAATGCATTGGTTGGGAATGGTATTTCCATGGTAACACTCTACTATCTAAGAAGATTTCTTGCTTTTTTTAACGATACACTTGAAAGTTCAGATTTGGAAGAGATAAAAGTCTCAAACGAGTTAATGGATTTTTATAAACAAGTTAGGAAGACATTTGAAGATAATGAAAGTCTCCTTGGTAAAGAGATCTCTAATAAAGATCGTAAAGCTATGTTGGACGAATTAGGATCTTCCGCATCAGATTTTAGAGATCACATTTATCAGCAATCTTTTTGGGGAAAGAAGAGGAGTATATCTATGAGTGGATTGAAAAGATTTGTTAAATCATCTCTTGCTCATATAGATCAAACTATCCATGCTAACAAAAGACCTGATAGCTTATTTCATGCATACAACTTGCTAACATTTGATAATGATGAAGTGAAAATCTCATACTTAAGTGAGATGTTAGAAGGTCAAGTTGCTGTTTTAAGTTCTGGGGTGATGTCAGCTGCAGAGTCATTAGAAATTCTTGATGGACTCAAAAAAAGTGCATTGTTTAGAGAGGATCAGTATAGCTATATTCTTTATCCTAATAAACAACTTCTTGGATTTTTGGACAAGAATAATGTTCCAAATGAATTAGTGGCAAGTTCAACATTATTGCAAAAACTAGTAAAAGATGGAAACACCCAAATTGTTGAGAAAGATGTATATGGTATAACTCACTTTAATGGTAACTTTAGAAATGTACAAGATCTAAAAGAAGCGCTGCAAGTCCTTAGGGGGACTGAATACGAATCTCTGGTAACACAAGATAAAGATATATTAACTGAAATCTTTGAGGCGGTATTCAACCATAAAGAATTCACTGGAAGATCAGGAACATTCTTTGGATATGAAGGTCTGGGATCTATCTACTGGCATATGGTGTCTAAACTTTTATTGGCTGTACAGGAGACTTGTTTGAGAGCAATTGAAGATGAAGTAGATTCGTCTATAAGTGGTAGGTTATTAGAGCATTTTTTCGAGATAAATGAAGGTATTGGAGTACATAAGTCACCAACTCTTTACGGTGCATTTCCAACAGATCCATATTCTCATACTCCTGCAAATAAAGGTGCTCAACAACCAGGAATGACAGGTCAAGTAAAGGAAGATATTCTTTGCAGATTTGGAGAGTTAGGTGTCTTTGTGAATGATGGTAAGCTTTCATTTTACCCTTGTCTATTGAGGAAGGAAGAATTTCTAGAAACAGAAAAGACATTTACATACTTAGATGTAAATATGAAAAAGCATAGTTTATCATTAGATAAGGGGTCATTAGCATTTACGTATTGTCAAATTCCAGTAGTCTATAAAATAAGCGAGGCAGAAAAATTAGAAATCATTTATAATGATGGACGAATTGATACCTCTGATAATCTTGGATTAGACACTCAGCAAAGTGAAAATGTATTTGAAAGAGCAGGGATTATTTCAGAAATTAGAGTCTGCATAAAAACTGAAAATCTTAAATAAAATCAATTAAAAAATGACCCAATCTGATCAAATAAGTAAGAATTCTAAAGGTATCAAATGCTTATTATTTATTTGGTCAGTGTTATTAATGTTTTCCTCGTGTAAACAAACTAAAGTAGAATCGGATTCAATCCAAACGGTTAATGCTATGTCTATTCTTGGTGATTCTACTTATCTAGCCATCTCATATGGTGGCTATCGTACGATAAGTCGAGATACACAACCTTCTATTCAGGATTTGAAAGAAGACATGTTATTATTGTCTACTTTAGGAATCAAACTTATTCGGACATATAATGTGCAACGGAAACATGCAAGTAATGTTCTTCAAGCTATATCTGAATTGAAGAAAGAGAATAATGCGTTTGAAATGTACGTGATGTTAGGGGCTTGGATAGATTGTAAAAATGCATGGACTGATCTTGAGCCAGACCACAACGTAGAAAGTGAAGAAAATGCTTCAGAAATAGCCAGAGCTGTAGAATTAGCAAATCTTTATCCTGATATAGTGAAAATCATTGCAGTAGGAAATGAAGCTATGGTAAAGTGGGCAGCTCCTTATTATGTTCAACCAGGGGTAATACTCAAATGGGTTAATCATCTTCAAGATCTGAAATCCAAAAGTAAACTCAGTAAAGATTTATGGATTACAAGTTCTGATAATTTTGCTTCTTGGGGTGGGGGATCTGAAGAATACCATGTTGAAGATTTAAGTAAACTCATTCATGCTGTGGATTTTATTTCAATGCATACATATCCTATGCACGATACGCATTACAATCCAGAATTTTGGAATGAAAGTAACGGAGATTCTGATAGTGAAATTGATCAAATCAACGCGGCTATGTTAAGAGCAAAATCTTATGCTCAATCTCAATATAAATCTGTTTTTGAGTACATGAAAAGCTTAGGTATAGATAAGCCAATACATATTGGAGAAACTGGTTGGGCGAGTCACTCTGATGGGTTCTATGGCAAAGATGGTTCAAGAGCTTGCGATGAATATAAGCAAGCATTGTATCATAATCATATAAGAGAATGGACAAACAAAGCAGGTATAAGCTGCTTTTATTTCCAAGCTATTGATGAACCATGGAAAGATGCAAACAATCCAAATGGTTCCGAAAATAATTTTGGTCTATTTACGGTGGATGGCAAAGCAAAGTATTTGATTTGGGACCTTGTTGATGAAGGAGCGTTCAAAGAGCTGAATCGTGGTGGTAGTAAAATTGAGAAGACATTTAAAGGTGATGAAAGTATGATGATGAAGACCGTTTATAATCCACTTTTAACTAAGGAGCCAGTTTTAGAATAGAAAAATTATAACGTTATGAAAAAGCTAGTATTAGCGATCTTTCTTATAAGTATTATTATGAGTTGTAATCAGGACACAAATAAATGGGTGGTGGATGTTTATGAAACTTCTGCAGCGGGTAAAAAAATGTCGAAAGTTACTGAAGCTAATAACGCTGAAAAAACTGTAAAAATCAGTATTGACACAAGTATAAAATATCAGACTATAACTGGTATTGGTGGATCTTTTACAGAGTCGTCAGCTTATTTATTAAACAAATTGGGGAAAGAGAATAGACAAAAAATACTTCAAGCATACTTTGGTGATGATGGAGCAAGGTATTCTCTAACTAGAACACATATGAATTCTTGTGATTTCTCATTGAGTAATTATTCTTATACACTGAATAAAGATAAGGAGCTAAAAGATTTTTCAATAGCTGAAGATATGGATGATCTAATTCCTATGATTAAAGATGCGATAGCTATTTCAAGTGATGGATTTAAAATAATTTCTTCACCTTGGACAGCTCCTCCTTGGATGAAAGACAATAATAACTATGTAGGAGGGAAATTGCTGCCAGAGTATTATGAATCATGGGCATTATTTTTTTCAAAATATATAGATGCATACAAAAAGGAAGGTATTGATATTTGGGGAATCACTGTTGAGAATGAACCACTAGGAAATGGAAATAACTGGGAAAGTATGCATTTCTCAGCTGAAGAGATGACAGATTTTGTGGCCAATCACCTTGGGCCAAGTATGGAGAAAAATGGACATGCGAATGTTAATATATTAGGATATGATCAGAATCGGGACCATCTAAAAGATTGGGTAGATGTGATGTACAAGGACGAAAAATCTTCCAAATATATGGATGGCACAGCGATCCATTGGTATGCAAGTACATATGAAGTGTTTCCAGAAGTTTTACAATATGCACATAATAAGGCACCAGGTAAATATTTAATTGAGACAGAAGGATGTGTAGATGCAGAGATACCACACTGGCAAGAGGATGAATGGTATTGGAGCAAAGAAGCGACTGATTGGGGTTGGGACTGGGCACCTGAAAAAGAAAAGCCATTGCACCCAAAGTATGTACCTGTTTATAGATATGCTAGAGATATAATAGGTTGCCTTAATAATTGGGTAGATGGATGGGTAGATTGGAATATGGTTTTGGATAAACAAGGTGGGCCAAACTGGTTCAAAAATTGGTGTCTGGCGCCAGTGATTGTCGATCCTGAAGAGGATGAAGTGTATTTTACTCCCATGTATTATGCTATGTCGCATTTCAGTAAGTATATAAGACCAGGTTCACAGAGAATTGATATGAAAATGGATAACGAAGAAGTCTTAGCTACTGCGGTACAAAATCCCGATGGATCCATTGCCATAGCTGTGTTAAATGAAAATGAATATCCGCTAAAAATACAAATAGAATTGGATACATTTACGAAAGAAGTTACCATAGATGCGAGTGCCATCCAGACTATTGTCTTAAAAGAGAAAAGCTAATGTCATGATAAATTAATACCCAATAAATCAAACCGTAATTCTAAATACTAAAACTAAATCATATGTCAAAATCTTTAAGTAAAGTTCCTTTAGGTCAAAAAATTGCTTTTGGAATAGGCATGTTTGCCAATCAGATGTTTCCAGCAATACTCGGAATATTTATGGTTGTTTTGGTGCAAGATTTAGGTTTCCCAGGTTGGATGTGGGCTCTCATATATTTTTTCCCAAGAATATTTGACTCTATTACTGACCCTATCATGGGCTATATTTCTGATAATACTAAATCAAGATGGGGAAGACGACGACAATATGTATTAATAGGAGGGATTATCATGGGTGTCTCTTATGTTTTCATGTGGCAACTCTTCAAAGAGAATTCACTGCAGTATAATTTTTGGTATTTCTTTGCATGGTCAATTGTCTTCTATTTAGGACTTACTTTTTTTAGTGTTCCATATGTAGCGATGGGTTATGAGATGAGTGATGATTTTCATGAGCGTACCAATATTATGGCTGTTGCCCAATGGATTGGACAATGGGCATGGGTAATTGCCCCTTGGTTTTGGGTGATAATGTATGATCCAGCTTGGTTTCCTTCTGCGGATGTGGCGGCAAGAGAACTAGCTATATGGGTGGCCATACCGTGTGCAATTTGCGCGATGGTGCCAGCCTTCTTTATAAAAAGTGAATCAACATTAGATGAGGATTATGATCCTTTAACTATATCAAATATCGGAGGTAGTTTAAGTAAGATATTTGAAAGTTTTGTCCAGGCATTTAGAATTAAGGAGTTTAGAAAAATATGCATTGCTACATTTCTTATATTCAACGCATTTAATACGGTAGCTGCGCTTACTTTTTTTGTTATTGTATACAAGCTCTTTAACGGTGATGCAGGAGCATCGGGTGTTTGGGTTTCTTTATTTGGTTGTTTAGGTGCTTTGGGTACTACATTTTTAGTTATTCCTATTGTAGCATGGATATCAAAAATTATAGGGAAGAAAAAAGCGTTTATAGTTGCTCAATTAATTTCTATTGTTGGATATTTTATGTTATGGTTTTTATTTGTTCCAGGAAAGCCGTGGATGTATATTATAGCATTGCCATTTTTCTCTTTCGGGATTGGAAGTTTATTCATGATTATGATGTCAATGACTGCTGATGTAATTGATGTAGATGAATTAAATACGGGTAAACGAAGAGAGGGAATTTTTGGAGCTATATATTGGTGGATGGTGAAAGTTGGTTTTGCAATTGCAGGAGCACTAAGTGGAGCCATAATAGCTTTAGTTGGGTTTAATCCAGATCTTGCTACCACAGATCAGCAATCCGCTGTTGATGGATTACATGCATTCTTTTGCTTTTTTCCAATGATAGGGACAATTATTGCAATTTATGTTATGCGTGATTATAGTATTACTGAAGAAAGAGCTAATGAAATTAGAGCGGAGTTAGATAGGAGGAAAATGGTTAAAAAACCAACATCTTACTATCAAGCAAATAAATTGGCATCACTAATGAATCTTGATTTTAACGCAGGTGAATCATCGGGAATTGACTTCTCGTCGAAGACAGAAGCCGAAGTTTCACAAATGTTTAATCAAACGCTGAATAAAGGGATGCATGGATTATGTTTCAGTCCGTATATGGAAGGACAGAATATTGGAGATATTTTGACTGAAGAACAAATTCAACGAAGGATGGATATCATTAAACCTCACACACAATGGGTAAGGTCCTTCTCATGTTCAGATGGAAATGAATTAATTCCTAAAGTTGCAAAAGAAAGAGGTTTAAAAACTATGGTCGGTGCTTGGATAGGTGCAGACAAAGAACAAAATAATAGGGAAATTTCAGCCTTAATCAAATTGGCAAGTCAAGGGTTAGTTGATGTTGCGGTAGTTGGAAACGAAGTATTAATGAGAGGCGACCTAACTCAAGCAGAAATGGTGAATTATATATTGAGAGTTAAGAATTCACTACCAAATATTCCAGTAGGATATGTAGATGCGTATTATCAATTTCATGATAGACCAGAACTTATTGAGGCATGTGATGTAATATTAGCAAATTGCTACCCATTCTGGGAAGGGTCGACAATAGAACAGTCTTCGCTTTATTTGAAACAAATGTATAAAGTTACTGAGATTGCAGCTCAAGGTAAGCCTGTTATAATTACCGAAACAGGTTGGCCTAATAAAGGAGAAAGTACGGATGGTGCTGATCCTTCAGATAATAATGCTATGAAGTATTTTATAAATGCAATTGAATGGAGTAATGAAAATAATATCAAAATGTTCTATTTCTCTTCATTTGATGAATCATGGAAAGTCCATCATGAAGGAGATGTAGGAGAACGATGGGGAATTTGGAATAAAAATGAAAAACTAAAATATTAGACTTATGTCCTATAGAGGAGAACAATTTTTGTGGAATAAATCCGCAAACAAAACAAAGAATAAAAACTTATTTGACACTCAAATAGAAGAAAAGTCTACAGAAGATATTGAGAAATTATTCTTAGAGGTTTTAAATAATGGAGTGCATGGATTTTGTTTCAGCTTGTATGCAGAAGGTCAAAAGCCCGGAGATATAATATCTGAAGAGCAGGTCAGAAGAAGAATGAAAATTCTTGCACCTCACACAGAATGGGTAAGAACATTTTCTTGTACAGAGGGCAATGAACTAATTCCTATGGTAGCAAAAGAAATGGGTATTAAAACGCTTGTAGGAGCTTGGTTAGGGGATGACCCTGAAGTCAATGAACGTGAAATAGAGGGGTTAATCAAATTGGCTAATGAAGGTCTAGTAGATATTGCAGCTGTTGGTAATGAAGTGATGTATAGAGAAGACTTATCAGAAGATGAGCTATTGGCTTTTATGCAAAGAGTTAAAGATTCGATTCCATCAAATATACCAATGGGTTATGTTGATGCATACTATGAATTTACACACCGACCAAGAATTACTAATTTGTGTGATGTGATTTTAACCAATTGCTATCCATATTGGGAAGGATGCCCATATGAATATTCTTTGGCCCACATGCAAGCAATGTTTAATGAAGCAAAAGATGCTGGTAAAGGAAAACGAGTCATTATTACAGAAACGGGATGGCCTAGTCAAGGAGAGTCTTTGAAGGGAGCACATTCAGGAAGAGAATCAGCATTAAAGTATTTTATTAATACACAGTTATGGTCCGCTGCTGATGATGTCGATATTTTTTACTTTTCATCATTTGATGAATCATGGAAGGTAGGAGCTGAAGGAGAAGTTGGAGCATACTGGGGTTTATGGGATAAAAATGAAAAATTAAAAGTTTAGAATGAACACATTTAAAGATTTAGGATTACCAAAAGGTAATGCAATTTGTTATTCAGGATTTAGGGACGGCCAAGATCCAGGAGGAATACATCCGTCCCATGAAGAAATCAAGGAAGATCTTGTAATTCTTCAAAAGAACTGGAAGTACTTAAGACTGTATGATTGTGATTTACACAGTCGGCGGGTTTTAGAAGTAATCACAGAAGAAAAAATGGATTTCAAAATAATGTTAGGAGCATATATTGTTGCTGAAATGAACAATTTTGGATGTCCTTGGGGAGGTGGTGTTTATTCTGAAGAAGAATTGGATGCTAATAAAATCAAAAATAAAAGGCAAATTCAGAAAATGATTGACTGGGCCAACAAGTATAAAGATATAGTTAGTTCATTGTCCGTAGGAAATGAAGCCTGTGTGGATTGGACTGACCATTATGTACCTGTGAGTAGTGTAATTGATTATGTAAGAATGGTGAAGAAGCAAGCTTCGCAACCTGTTACATTTTGTGAAAACTACGCTCCTTGGTTAAATAAATTAAAGCCTTTAGTTGAAGAATTGGATTTTATATCTGTACATACTTATCCCGTTTGGGAGTATAAACATATACATGAATCTTTGGAGTATACGAAACAAAATTACTATTCTGTAGCTGATATGTACCCAAATAAACCTGTGGTGATTACCGAAGCGGGCTGGTCTACAAATTCAAATGGAAGAGGGATACATCCAGAGCATGTAAGTGAAGAGAATCAAAAAGTATACTATGAAGATTTGATGGAGTGGGTAAACGAGGATAATATCTTAACATATGTATTTGAAGCTTTTGATGAAAAATGGAAAGGCTCCTCTGAAGCAATGGAACCTGAGAAACATTGGGGGCTTTTTCATACAGATCGTACGCCAAAACTTGTGATGCAGGAAATATATCAATCAATGCTTCAAGAAGAGTTTTAGAAAAATCAAATAGCCTGATAGACCTAGCAGGACAACTTTTACACAAATGGCAATTAAAACTGTTGTTTGTCAATATTATGATAGTACTAAAGTTTTCCATTTATCAAGTTGAATTGTGAGGTGTTCTTATAGTGTGTAAACCATATTGCACTTGTAGCACTGTCATTCCGAGTAAAGTCGAGCATTGTCATTCCGAGTGAAGTCGAGGAATAGAATGCCCTTAAACCTTTAATTTCGACCGAAGTGGAGAAATCTACTACAATCAATTTATTTGCTCAAGGGCTTTGTTAAACAATTTTGTGCAATTTGTTTTACACACGTTCTTATATTGCTACTTGCCATTTGATTGTGAATAACTATATTGTCAACTTGAAAAACATTGTACTATATTATTTGATATTGATCTTTTGCATTAATGCAAAAGCACAAGAATTGCCGAATAGAGGTGTCCCTTATTTGAACAATTATTTACCTAGTGAATTCAAGAGGAGTGGCAAAGTTTGGGATATTAAATCCAATAATCAGAATATTTTATTTCTAGCATCTGATAAAGGGCTGTTGGAATATGATGGTGAAGTATGGAAAAGGTATAAGGGTAGCAAGGGGTCTACAAGATCATTACTAGTCGCAAATGATTCAACACTATACTCTGGCTCAGATTTAGATTTTGGACGTTGGCAAAGGAATGAGCTACTAGAGTTTGAATACACCTCACTTTATCCTTTTAAAGAGAATATTGGTCAGATCACTGAAGAATTCTGGGACTTGTATCAATTGGGAGATTACATTATTTTTGTGTCTTTCAATAATATCTATGTTTACAATAATGACCAATTGACAAAAATTTCGGCTCCTTATCGCTTTGGAGGTTGCTTTAATGTAGATGGTTCATTGTATATAATCGATGAAAAATTTGGTATTTATAACTTCGATGGGATTTCATTAAATTTAGAAGTGCCATTTTCGGAGACGTCATCATTAATTGTATCTGGTCTAACTAAACTTAATGATGAATTACTAATTATTACACAAAATCAAGGGCTTTTCACTTATACCAATGGAGAACTGAAAAATTGGGCAAAAAAATTATCCTCACTGCTTACAAAGGACAAAGTTTTTAGCTTCACTACAATCGATAATGAGTATTTTGTATTTGGAACTATATTGAATGGTATATATATCACCGATAAAAATGGTGCAATTGTACAACATATCAATAAACAAAGAGGACTTCCTAATAATACAATATTAGATGTTCATTCTACTTCGAATGGAATGCTTTGGGTTAGTATGGATTTAGGAGTTTCAGGAATTCAGTTATTACAAAATTTGTCATATGTTTTTGATCATTCTGGTAAATTTGGGACTGGACAAACAGCTTTAATCAAAAATCATGTTTTTTACTTGGGAACCAATCAAGGATTATATACAAGTCTTTGGAGTGAATTAAGAAATGACGAAAAAGGTATTTCTTTTTCATTACTACCAGGGTCTACTGGACAAGTTTGGGTGCTTTCAAAAGTAGGAGAAACTTTAATTTGCGGTCACGATAAAGGGGTGTTTGAGGTTACCGAGCAGGGCCTAAATAGTATTAATGAAGATATTGGAGTACTGGATTTGATATCAGTAACTGAAAATATTCTTATCACAGGTACTTATAATGGACTGCATTTATACAAGAAAAAATTAAAAAAATGGGAGTTCGATAGAGAATTGGAACTTATAAAAGGAGCTTGTAATCAATTGCTATTGGACAATACAAATCATCTTTGGGTTCATATTCCTAACTATGGAGTTATTAGAGCTGAACTAAGTTCAGATTACAGCATAAAGGAAAGATCTATTTACCTTATTGAAGAACTAGAGGGTGAACTACTTTATATAGAAAATGATTCTTTAAATGTTTTTTTAGTCACAGATAAGTACAAATATATTTATGATTCTGGTGATGATGTAATGAAAAAGCATTCTGATTTTTTAAAAGATGGTATAATTAAACATAGATTACCTGGTAATCATTTGCCAGAAACGCTTAACGATACTTTTCAATTTCATCCAATTTATAATGGGTTTGCAATTAGACAAAATAAAAACTTACACCCGATCCCTACTAATAATATACTTCTATTAAGAAGATTTGAAATCTTTAATAAAGATACCTCTTTTGTCTTTCCAATTTCAGAAGACATTCCCTTCATTTACAATAATATAAAACTGGAATGTAGAGTGCCACATTATGAAAATGTGATGTACAGGTATTATTTAGAAGGTTATATGGACAGTTGGAGTGATTGGTCTTTAAATGATGAAGTTGAATTGTTGGGTTTGAGCGGAGGGAAGTATAATTTGCAAATAGAAGCAAGATCAGAAAATATTCAAGTCTCTACGCTAGATATTCCGATTTATGTATTGGCGCCTTGGTATCGTTCATATTATATTTATATAGTGTCTTTAGTGCTTTTAGGTTTGCTCTTTTATCTTTTGTACTGGATCTGTCTCTTATACACATCTCCGAGCCCACGAGACAGGCAGAAATCT
>OJIO01001092.1_pt1 | contig 13089 bp, 8 predicted proteins | sample 1595621 | NCBI WGS metagenome assembly OJIO01 (sample SAMN05416776, study PRJEB24817) | seawater metagenome | isolation source: Sea water | place: Canada:Atlantic | collected 2013-07
GAGATTTCTGCCTGTCTCGTGGGCTCGGAGATGTGTATAAGAGACAGGTTATATTGAGGGGTATAAAATTTTTCTGTTAGTTTTTCAACAAAATATTCTCTATTTTTTTCCTCGTCTAATAATGTTTTTAATTTGTCGACTTGAATAAAAGTAACTAGGTAGTCAAGACAACAAACATTTTCTGAGAATGCTATATATCTGGAGATGTCTTCTTGTTTTATGAGCCCATTTTTTGCCAAAATGTCTAAAACATATTCAACAGAAAAGCATGAGTCTTCACTTTGATCTTCAAATATTTTGGCTATCAAAAAGAATTCATCAATCTGCAATGACTCATGGGTTTCTTTGATGATGTTTTGGGCTTGGAGTGTATCCTTTAGCTTATCGAATTTTAAGGAGGTAATGGATTTTTTATTTGATTTATACTGCAATAATACATTTGGTTTTTCCGCATCCTTGTATGGTAATGATAGCAATCCCACGTTTTCGTCGATACTCACCCAGAGTTTATCATCGAAGTTTTCATTAACATTGTCGAAAATGTAGTCGGAGTACATATTTCCTTGCGTATCCATCAATGCAAGCTTCTTTTTACTGTTCTTAATTACAAGTATTTTTTTATACCCAGCAACAGATATTTCTGACTCTAATGTGAAATATTTTTCCTCAGTATTTTTGTCTAAGAAGTTTGATATAAACGTGTGCTTTCCATTTTTTTTATCATTTCTAGAAATTAAGTATTTTTTATAAGGACTATATGAGCCTTCCATTGATTTTATTAATTCTCCAGTGTTAGAAAAGAGGCCTGTAGTTTTGTTTTTAAAAATTACCAACATAAGTGAATCACAGAAAGGCTGTATTTTTTTAACACTATCTAGTGTATTAACTATATCATATTTACTATTAAATAAATGAGCAACACCGGATTTCTTGATCGCCCCAGTGAAATTCTTCTTATTTACTATTTGTTTATAAATTGGCGGAATAAGTACTTCTTTTGTACTTACATCTAATATTCCTTTTTTCTGTTCTTTAGAGAACTCAACGATAGATTTAGAAATACTTGAGTTTACTCTATAATCTAATGTGTCCAGTTTGTTTTTGTCTTTTAGGTACTCAAAGTGTTCTCTGCCAGTGTTATCTAAGAAAAGAAGATTGTTGATTATTCTAGCTTTATCAAACGTTTGTGGAAGTAGTTGTTTACCTTTTAAATTAAATATTTTGTATTTCTTTTTATCATTTGTAGCAAAGATGTATCCCGCTTCTTTATGGACAATAATTCGTTTAAAAGCAAGCGGTAGTATAGAGTTAAATGATGAATCATATAGTCCTTGTGTACCTTTTATATTTAGGATCATAAATCCATCACAAGCATCAATTAGATTAGTATAAGATATATCTGCATGATTATTCTCCTCTAAGTCATAGTTAATTTCAAGATTGTCGTTAGATATGTATAGGTACCGGTTTTGAAGAAGTTTTGATTGATAATTTGTAGTGAAAAAAAGATTATCTTCCATGATCAAATCTCCCTTACTATTATAGATTTTGATTCCTTTATTTGTCTTTACTATTTCGCAAGATTGTTCAATTAGATTTTTTTCGACCCTAAATCTTGTTTTTGCTATCCGAATCCTGTTTTTGATACTTGATCTATCTTTTTTCTCTTTCTCTTTTTTATATAGTTTTTTGAGTTTAGGTTTTGATATTTGATTTCCTTCAATATCAAAGAAAGTTAAGTCATCATTATATTTTGAGTAGAGATATTTACCATTGCCCAAGACACCCTTACTTGACCTATCATATTGGAGGATTGTTTGTCCTGATGAGTTTACAATTGTAGATGCGTTTATATTACTTATATGAAACAAATCACCATCAGTATCTAGCTTTGTATGCATCCCTTTGTACTTTACGGGTTGCAATATCCATTCTATATTATTTTGAGATATCGATTGGAGTGATATGCTCAAGAAAATAAGACTGATTAATATTCTATTCATAGTGAAATTTGTATGCAGTTATTCTAAAGATGAAAATCCTTTTCAGAATCATAATATGAATTACTAATCTATTCTCCGTAATATCATCTTTCAGCGAGGTAAATTAACCAAAAAGCCGCCCCATGTGTGTATGAAGCGGCTTTGTTTATATTAAACTCTGAATATTGTTTATACCAACATCCTTACCGGATTCTCCAACATTCCTTTCAATGTCTGTAAGAACATAGCACCTGAAGCACCATCTACAGTTCGGTGATCACAACTCAGTGTTACTTTCATCATATTTCCTATCACGATCTGACCATCTTTTACGATTGGTTTCTGTATGATAGAACCTATGGCAAGGATACACGAATCAGGACCATTGATAATGGCAGTAAATTCTTCGATTCCAAACATGCCTAAGTTAGAAATTGTGAATGTATTTCCACTCATTTCTGCTGGTTGCAGTTTTTTATCTTTTGCTTTTCCTGCCAATGTTCTCACTTCTTGGTTGATGTAAGTCATTGATTTCTGATCTGCATTATTAATAACCGGTACTAGTAATCCATCTGGAACCGCAACAGCTACACCAATATTAACATATGGGTGTACAGTTATTTTATCACCATGCCAGCTACTATTGATAGAAGGATGTTTTTTCAATGCCATTGCTGATGCTTTTACAACAAAATCATTGAAAGAAACTCTAATGTCATTTTTCTTAAGGTCAGTTCTTGCTGCTGTTGCAGCGTCCATATTGATCTCAACAGTAAGATAGAAGTGAGGAGCTGTAAATTTACTTTCACCCAATCTTCTAGCGATTACCTTTCTCATCTGAGTTACAGGTACATCACCGTATTGCACATCATTGTCAAGTGAAATCATTGGTGCAGAACTTCCTGTTGAAGGAGCTGCTTGAGCGCCTCCGCTAGCGATGAAGTCCTCTACATCTTTTTTGATGATTCTTCCTCCTTCACCAGTACCTGGGATAGTTGTTATATTAAGCCCCGCATCCGAAGCCATAGATTTAGCAAGAGGAGAAGCTTTTACTCTGGTCCCATTTTCTGCTTGCACAGGTATAGTAGCTGCAGTGGGTGCTGATTTAGCTGGAGCCGACGTTGCTGGAGCAGGTGAAGTAGCCGCAGGTGCTTCTTTCACTTCTTCCTTTGGCGCTGATGGTCCACTACCTGCTTGAGCTTCCTTGAGCTGAGCTTCGTAGTCTTCACCTTTAGCACCTATGATGGCTATAATACCATCTACGGGTACAGCGCCTTCTTTTTGTCCTATATATAGTAATGTGCCACTTTGGAAACTTTCTAATTCCATTGTCGCCTTATCCGTTTCTACTTCTGCAAGTATATCACCAGGTTCTACTTGGTCGCCTACACTCTTGAGCCAGCCTACGATGTTACCCTCTTCCATGGTATCACTCAGCCTCGGCATTCTTATAATCTCAGCCATAATTCTCTTTTTCGATTTTAATCAGAGGTCAAATTTAATATTTAGAATTTAATACTCTACTTCTAAGGAAAACAAATAGTATGTTGTTCAAATTTATTGCCAAAAAAAATCAATTATCGATAGTCTAGGAGTTTTTTTGAAAGAGATATTTTCGAAACACTTCCATTATTCTTGTTAGTCAACATTTAAGTAGCTTGCATAGCAAACATATACATCAGTGTAGCTAATGTAAATTTGCATACTGAGCCTACAATGTTAAGGACTCAATTTTGTCAACGTCATAAAGCGATTCAACGATTCAGCAATTCAACGATTCAACAATTCAACAATTCTAACAATTCAGCGATTCTCACGATTCTCACGATTCAGCAAATTATTACGATTATTAAAAAACAACAAATTGAATTCACCTCATAAATTGTATTATTCCTATTCCACTTAAAAATATGTAATTTCGCCATTCAAAATATTGATATATAATCCAAATGAAATTTTCGTCAAAAACTCTTGAAAATGCTGTAGAAGCTCTCGCGTCACTTCCTAGTGTAGGTAGGAAGTCAGCATTAAGACTAGCGCTTCATCTAATCAAAGACGATACAGCTAAGACGACAAAGATTGCCTCTGCATTGGTAGATCTTGAAACTAAGATTAACTACTGCCATATCTGTTACAATATTTCAGATGAAACTACTTGCGAGATATGCAAAGAACCCCACCGTAACAAATCTTTGATCTGCGTGGTAGAATCTGTCAGGGATGTAATGGCCATAGAAGAGACGACACAATTCAATGGTCAGTACCATGTGCTAGGTGGAGTAATATCTCCTATGGACGGAGTCGGGCCTGGCGATCTCAATATTGAGGCACTCAAACTAAGGGTAGAACAGGCAAAGCCTACAGAGCTAATAATGGCTATAAGCCCGACGATCGAAGGGGATACTACAATATATTACCTGTCGAAAATGATGGAACCATACAATATTGAGATCAGCACAATCGCTAGAGGTGTATCATTTGGTGGAGAACTAGAATATGCGGACGAACTAACGCTCGGTAGATCTATTGTCTCCCGTGTACCCTATAATTCAGATTCCTAAGCCTACATGAAAGTAGACATCAGCATAATAATCGTCAACTATAACGTGCGCCACTTTATCAAGCGGACGATAGAGTCTGTCTATGCTTCCAAAGTAGATGGGGTGACTTTTGATATTCATGTGGTGGATAATGCATCGATCGATGGATCTGTGGATATGATTAGAAGTTCGTTTCCAGAAGTTCATCTTATAGCAAATAAAGATAATGTTGGTTTTTCTACGGCTAATAATCAAGCAATTAGCGTAGCAAAGGGAGACTATATACTGGTACTTAATCCAGATACTGTAATCCAAGAAGATACATTACAGGTTTGCTACGACTATATGATCAATCACAAGGATGTTGGTGCTTTGGGTGTTAAAATGATTGATGGAGCAGGTAATTTTCTACCAGAATCAAAAAGAGATCTTCCTACAGTATGGAATTCATTGGCTAAGCTTTCTGGATTAGCAAGCATCTTTCCAAAGTCTAAGATGTTCAATGGATATGCTTTAGGGCATTTGGATGAAGATGAGCGGCATTCAATACAGGTACTTTGTGGAGCATTTATGTTTGTGAGTAAGTCAGTTATTGACAAAGTAGGAATGTTCGACGAACGATTCTTTATGTATGGAGAAGACATAGATTGGAGCAGACGGATTATAGAAGGTGGGTTTGAGATTCATTATGTACCAGATACTACGATCATACATTTCAAAGGAGAGAGTACAAAGAAGGCGAGTCTTAATTATGTGAAGACTTTCTATGGTGCAATGGGACTATATGTAGAGAAACATTATTCTGGAGGAGTGGGGAAGTGGTTTTCTAGATTTCTGAAGCTTGGCATAGGTCTGAGAGCAGGGATCAGTGGATTGAAAAGAATATTGATGACCATCTTGTGGCCATTGATTGATGCGGGATTGATAGGAGTAGCACTTTTTGGTTTTTCTAAGGTATGGGCTTCTCAGTATTTCGGGGATTCATCTTATTATGAAAAGAGTAATCTTGAATGGAACATCGTGCTCTATGCTTTGATATGGGCATTTGTGTTATGGTTTGTTGGATATTATCAGAAATCTAAGTGGCAGAAAAGGATGGTTGGTGTACTCTCAGGGCTCGCTAGCATCTTAGTCTTATATGCATTATTACCTGACGAATATAGGAGCAGTAGAGTAATCATATTGGCAGGAACGATCATCAGTTTTATTATCACTTCAATATCTTCTTTATTATCAAATAGACATACAGATTCTGAGACACAAAAAAATATACTAATCGTAGCGGAGAAGAAAGTGGCAACTGAAATAATAAAGTCCCTCGAAAAAGCTGATATAAAATCACATATATTAGGTATTGTAAATCCAAAGTCAGGAGCTGCAAAAAACTTGGACTATCTAAATGATATCAGTCAACTCAAACTGCTGAGCAAAGTCCTCAAAGCGGATGAAATCATTTTTAGCTCTGACAATATGTCTATGAAGGAGATCATGAAGCAAATGGTGCATTTAGATACCCGGCTATCTTACAAAATAGCTGGTGATGACAGTTTATCTATCCTTGGCAGTAATTCTAAAAATACAACAGGAGAACTATATAATGTAAATATTAAATACAACCTAGCGGATGGTTATTACCAACATATAAAACGAGTCTTTGATTTTAGTTTTGGACTTTTATTACTTGTGTTTTCTCCTATTTTGTTAGTTGTAAACCGATTTGCAGTTGTTGGATTACTAAGAAATATTATCCAAGTTATTTTTGGGATGAAAACATTGGTGGGTTACAGAGGCGACAAAGAAGATTTTCAAAATCTGCCGATCAGTTCTGATAATGTAATTACCATTTCTGCAGAAGGAGAAAATCATACATCAAATATGCATTATGCAAGAGATTACTCAGTATGGAAAGATCTTGAAATACTCCTAAAAAACTTGACCAAGTTAGCTTGATCGCAAAAATCATTCGATATGATCAGTACTAAGATAAAAGAAAAAGCTTCTCAATATTTTGAGAAAATTCAGAAGATCAGACATCATCTGCATATGAATCCTGAGCTTTCATTCCAAGAAGTAAATACTGGGAAATATATCGCTTCTGTACTCGATGAGTTAGGTGTTGAATATACTGCCGGTTGGTGTGATAATGGTTTAGTAGCTATTATCAAAGGAGACCAACCATCTGATAAAGTGATAATGCTACGTGCAGATATAGATGCACTTCCTATTCAAGAAGAAAATGAAGTGGCCTATAAATCTCAAAATAGTGGTGTTATGCATGCTTGTGGCCATGATGTACACACGTCTTGTTTATTAGGTGCTATGCATATATTGAATGATCTAAAGTCAGACTTTGGGGGTACGATCAAGTGCATATTCCAACCAGGAGAAGAACAACTACCTGGCGGCGCAAGCATCATGATCAAAGAAGGAGTATTAGAAAATCCAAAACCAACTTCTGTCCTAGGTCAACATGTACATCCACCGCTGGCGGTTGGGAGGATCGGCTATCGCTCAGGGATGTATATGGCATCTGCAGATGAAATCCGAATTACTGTAAAAGGGAAAGGGGGCCATGGAGCATTGCCACATAATTGTGTAGATACCGTATTGATGAGTGCAAGGATCTTAACTGCTTTGCAAGATGTTGTAGCTAGAAATACGAATCCTAATATTCCCGCAGTCTTATCTTTCGGCAAAATTAATAGTGTAGGCGGAGCTACCAATATCATCCCTGATGAAGTGAAGATAGAAGGCACATTCAGAACCATGAACGAAGATTGGCGATTAGAGGCGCACAAGCAAATCAAAAGAATAGCGGAGAAAACTGCCGAAAGTATGGGCGGTACGTGTGAAGTAGATATCATGATAGGCTATCCTTGTTTAATCAATGAACCGCAACTGACAGCGAGGACTCATTCTCACATGGTAGAGTATATGGGAGAAGAAAATGTTGTAGAACTTCCTATTCGGTTGACTGCGGAAGATTTTTCTTATTATTCTCAACAAGCAGACGCTTGTTTTTACAGATTGGGAACAGGAAATTCAGAATTAGGAATTACTTCAGCTGTGCATACACCTACATTTGATGTTGATGAACAAGCCTTGGAAATCGGTATGGGCTTGATGGCTTATTTGGCTGTTTCTGAATGCGCGGGATAATGATCAGAAAATTCCTTACTTCTTAACAGTCGCCCGAGTAGAATGCATCATTCGCAATCTCCATCCTTGATCAGTCGGGATAGCAACGATGCTTTCTAACCAATATCCTTTACCAGTTTCTTTTCCTACCACACTAAAGGAAGCGTAGTTATGATATGCTGCCCAAATAGAAGTTCCTTGTTTTTCCATACTTATGAAATCGAAGGAATTTTCTCGTTTATGAATTATTGTCTGATTCAGACTATTTCGAACATAATTTTTGACATCGCTATTATTCCAAAGTTCTCCATTTTCTAAGATTATAAAATCTTCTGTATGATAATCTAAGATTTTTGTTGAATCAAGACCACCCCATACATCATCGAAAATGCCCTGCACTAATTTTTTTATTTCTTTCTCTTCTTCCGAAGTTACAGAAGTTGACTGCCCTGTCAAAAAAGAGCTGAAACCGATCATAATGATAAATAAGTAATATTTCATGGCTTAGATTTAGATATCAAAATAAGAAACTTTGCAAATGAATTTTAAATTTATTAGACCAAAGATTAATTTTCTTCACCCCATTCCCACTTTCGCTAAATTCTCAACCTTATTTCTTTCCAAAAAGGCATCAATGGTTTCGAAATGTTCGATTACCCTTTTATCTTTAAATTCAAATACTTTTTCAGACAACCCTTGAAGGAAATCTCTATCGTGTGAGACTAATATAAGGGTGCCATCAAAATTCAGTAGTGCCTCTTTAAGCACATCTTTTGATTTAATATCTAGGTGATTGGTGGGTTCATCAAGGATGAGAAGATTGACAGGTTCAAGCAGTAGTTTTACCATTGCTAATCTTGTCTTTTCACCTCCTGATAATACACTTACTTTTTTATCAACGTCATCGCCACTGAACATAAACCTTCCGAGGATGTTTTTTATTTGGGATCTAATATCTCCCTTAGCTACTTCATCAACTGTTTCAAATACAGTCAATGAGCCATCTAAAAGAGAAGCTTGATTTTGAGCGAAGTAACCTACTTTTGCATTGTGACCTAATTCACATCTACCATCGAAGTCTATTTCTCCCATTATGGCTTTGATCATAGTAGATTTCCCTTCACCGTTTCTACCGACGAATGATACTTTCTGCCCACGTTCAATTGTCATATTGGCTTTTTGAAATACAGTGTGCTCGCCATATTTTTTTAATAAGTCTTCGACGATGACTGGATAATCTCCCGACCTCATAGATGGAGGGAATCTTAATTTTAAAGAAGAACTATCGACTTCATCAACTTCAATTATCTCTAATTTCTCAAGCATTCGTTCTACGGATGATACTTGATTAGTTTTTGAGTAAGTTCCTTTGAATCTCTCTACAAATCGTTCTTGTTCGGCTATGAATTTTTTCTGTTCTTTGAAAGCTTTTACTTGATCAGCTCGACGATCTTCCCTAAGTACTAGATAGTGAGAATAGTTAGCCTTATAGTCATATATTTTACCCATAGTCACCTCAATGGTTCTATTTGTAATGTTATCAATAAATGCTCTGTCGTGAGAGATGACTACAACCGCTTTTGCTTTGTTGATTAAGAAATCCTCTAACCAAATCACAGATTCAATATCAATATGATTTGTAGGCTCATCAAGTAAGATTAGATCTGGTTTTTGTAATAATATTTTTGCCAATTCGATTCTCATACGCCATCCACCACTAAATTCGCTAGTTTGTCTTTCGAAATCTTCCCTTTTAAACCCCAAACCTATTAAAGCCTTTTCAATTTCTGCATCATGATTTACCTCTTCGAGCGAGTAAAATTGTTCACCGAGATCTGAAACTCTTTCTATGATATCCATGTACTCCTTGGACTCATAATCAGTTCTAGTTTCTAAGGCTTTATTGAGCTTTTCCATTTCTTCTTTCATGCTATTGTATTCATGAAAAGCTTTGCCTGTTTCTTCGAATACCGTACGATCATCTTCAGTAAGTAGGTGTTGGGGCAGATATGCGATTACGGATTCTTTAGCTTTACGTACTTGCCCACGAGTTGGGGTTTGTTCGCCAGCTATGATTTTCATCATTGTTGATTTACCAGCACCATTTTTACCCATGAGTGCTATCTTATCATTTTCATTTATGACAAAAGATACATTGCTAAATAATTTGTGTCCACTGAATTCTACTGCAAGTCCGTCGATCGATATCATGTCTATTATTTTGTGTCTCTATATTGATGGGGAGGACGACTGTTTGCTGAATAAACCGGTCGCACGCCAGAAACTTTTTATTTCGAGGTGCAAAAGTAAAATATTATTTGATCAGCATTGCAGATACTATACATTTCATGGTCAAATAATAGATAAGTGGTTACGAATATCATAATGCATGAATCTGATATATAATTTGAATTATCTTGCATCATATATTAGAAAACGTTCATGGGTCGCTCTCTACTAATACGTGCGTTCTTACAGAAATAAATGTAATGTCATTAATTAAAAAATTAGCTGGGCAGACCGCGATTTATGGGTTGAGTAATATCTTCTCAAGAGTCTTGCTGTTTATTGTGTTTACTATTTATCTAACTAGAAAATTCGGGAAAGTAGAGTATGGTATATACGCTGACATGTATAGCTATGCCGCAGTTATCTTAACCATACTTATCTTTAGAATGGATACGGCCCTATTTCGGTATGGAAAAAAAGAAGGAATGGATAAAGTATTCAGTACTACATTTTGGACAGTTGTAGGGGTTTCTATTTTGACATTAATACTCATTTTACCATTTGATGATAGTCTAGCTGATGCTTTAACCTATGGCGATTCCCCACATTATGTGAGATGGTTCGTGTACTTCTTGATTCTCGATGCGCTAGCTGCGCCTGTATTTGCAAAACTTAGATTGGAAAATCGACCGGTAAGGTTTGTTATTCTTAAGTTCTTGAACATCATTTTGACTTCAGGACTTATTATATTTTTTATAGAATTCTTGCCTAACAGTATGCCAGTTTGGTATGATTCGATTACTACTTTTTTTGGTATGACTCGACAAGTAGATTTTGTCTTTCTTACTAATTTACTAGCCTCTGCGTTTGTTTTACTTTTTATGATTCCTGAATTGAGATCAATTAAGTTTCAATTTGATACTGTGCTATTCAAGAAGATGTTTTGGTATGTTGTTCCGTTGGTTTTTGTTGCTATTGCAGGAAACGTCAATCAATCATTTGCTGCACCTTTACAGAAGTATTTTTTGGGTAGTGATATAACGGAGAATATATCTAATGTAGCTGTATATGCTGCTGCTGCAAAGTTGGCCATATTACTAAACTTATTTACTTCAGCATTCAATTATGCTGCAGAACCCTTCTTTTTTAACAATGCAGATAATAAAGATTCATTGAAGATTTATGGTAAGGTTGCACTTGCTTTTACTATAGTAGCTTGTCTAGGAGCCTTAGCAATTATATTTTATATTGATATAATTATATTATTACTTGGGGAGAATTTTAGAAGTGGTATCAATGTGGTTCCGATATTACTTTTCGCTTATATATTCTTAGGCTTATATTATAATGTCTCTATCTGGTATAAACTGAAAGATAAAACTCATATAGGGGCTATGATTTCATTTGCTGGTGTATTTTCTACTATTGTGATTAGTATTATGTTGCTTCCAATAATCGGAGCAATAGCTTCGGCTTGGGCGGCGCTCGTTTGTTATATTATTATGGTAGTGATTGGTTATGTAGTTGGGCAGAAATATTATCCTGTAGTATATCCTGTAAAGTCTATTTTGAGCTACGTATTAATTACTGCCATATTAGCCATAGGTTCATTATATCTTCGACAAATAGGATTGTCACATGTCTCTTTTTATTTCATTACCACTTTTATATTAGGTTCGTTCTTTGTTTTGATATATAAACGAGAGTGGAAAGATATAATTTCTCAGTAGGGTTTGTATCCCTTGAAAGATTGATAGAATTTTAGGTTTTATGTAATCATATTAGATAGAAATATCAGACACAAAAGGGCAAAAAAAAATCGTATCCAGGACGTCTCCTCATACGATTTTTAAACAACGCTAATTATTTGGTGGTAAGGTATAGCTTTTATGTGATAAAAATATTAAGTCGTTTCAGATATTTGTTCTTCTTTTTCCACATTTCGTATAAAGAGATTTTGTCATGTATTTATTCAGTTAATCTTCAATGTGTTATATCATATTACTCTCTTTTTTAATATGATATGTTTCCTTCATAAATGTTGCTTTTGTCTCAATCGAGGGTCTTGCAGATGTAGTATTTAAGTCGTATATTGCGACTAATAATGTCAAATAAAAAGACATATGAGAAACAGAATAAAAATAAAGAAAATTTTTATACAAGGCAGAGGAGCACAAATCAATCCAGATAATCCATTTGAGAATAGATCAAAAAGTAAGGAATTAGATGAGATTTGGTTTGATGAAGATTTACCTGTTTTAAAAACTCGATTAGTAAATACAAATCCGAAGACAATAGTCAACAAAGTGGATAGTCCTGATACTGGCATGGAATATTCACTTAATCCATATCAAGGCTGTGAACATGGTTGTGTATATTGTTATGCTAGGAATACACACACATATTGGGGCTATAGTTCTGGTACAGATTTCGAAACTACGATACTTGCTAAAGTGAATGCTGCGGAACTCTTAGAAAAGAAGCTTACATCCAAGTCTTGGAAACCTTACCCTATAATGCTTTCAGGCAATACAGATTGCTATCAGCCAGCAGAGAAGAAACTACAGCTAACCAGAAAACTGCTTCAAGTATTCTTAGACTACAAACATCCAGTTGGAATAGTTACTAAAAATACGTTGATATTAAGAGATCTTGATATTTTGAAGGAACTGAATAAATTAAATCTCATATCAATTGCTATCTCTATTAATACATTAGATGATAAATTGAGACAAAAGTTAGAGCCTAGAGCAAGTTCGATTCAAAAGAGATTAAGTTTGATTGATAAGCTTACTACTGCAGGGCTTCCTGTCACTGTTTTAGCAGCTCCAATAATACCAGGACTCAATGATCATGATATTTTTAATTTAGTAAAAGAAGTAGCTAGCCTTGGGGCTAGGAGGATATCACATATTGTACTGAGATTGAATGGGGACTTGCCTGAAATATTTTCAGACTGGCTAGATAAATCATATCCTGATAGGGCCAAGAAGGTGCTTAATAAGATTGCTGAAATGCACAAAGGTAAACTTGGCAATTCTGTTTATGGTGAAAGAATGAAAGGTACTGGAATAATATCAGATATGATTGATCAGCAATTCAAAATGGCGAAGCGCCTATATTTATTAGATAATGAACCATTTGAGTATAATCTGTCTCTTATACACATCTGACGCTGCCGACGAAGAGGATAGTGTAGA
>OJIO01001096.1_pt1 | contig 13044 bp, 13 predicted proteins | sample 1595621 | NCBI WGS metagenome assembly OJIO01 (sample SAMN05416776, study PRJEB24817) | seawater metagenome | isolation source: Sea water | place: Canada:Atlantic | collected 2013-07
GAGATGTGTATAAGAGACAGCTTTATTAGGCTATGATGATATAGTTAAAAAATCAAGTGATGAATTCAAGCAGCCTATTCGGAATATTCGTGGAGTGTACTTCTTGATTGATAGCTGAAAAGAAAAAGAAAAAGAGGTTGTTTATGTAGGTCAAGCAAAGTCAATAATGAATAGGCTATCTGGTCATTTTTGGAAAGTCGAAAAAGAATTTGATCGTGTTTTTTTTATTGAGTTGGAACATGAAGATTTGGAGGAGATTGAATCATACTACATATGGCATTTAGGATATCCTGTCTATAATAAAGATGCAGGGAAGAATGATCACCTAGTAAGGAAGTTACTTTGTATTGCTGAGCTTTATAGGTAAGATTGTTTAGAAAAAAGAGAGCTAGTACAGCTCTCCTATAAATGAAACAAAAGTAGTATCCCTAGCACTAGGAGAAATAATAACTAACTGCTGCCCCCATAAAACTGAAGAAACCAACTCATACTCAAATAAACTGCTGTACCTGCCACCAAAAACAAATGTCTCCTGACAAGACTCAAGGTAGGGACCTAATACCTGACCAAAGTCACCTAACCGATGCCGATCAACTGACGCACTAATAAATGATGAGAAATGAGAATCAAGCGAAAGACACTCACTAACCTGTGGTGATAACTGAACTGTGCCAGCTGTAGATAATGTAACCATAACTATATAATATATAAATGAAAAAAAACTGATGAGACTGATGCTCATACTATCGTATGCCTACTAAGGGAAGATATACTTATATGCAAGGTGGATCGCCGACGGAGGAGGTGCCAGAGTGACGAAGGATCTCAGACCTTGCAGATATGTATATCTGGACCTAACTATGCATGAGTATGTATGATAATCCCCAATGCCCTTTACTTGGATATTGGATGTGTTTAAGAAATGGCAGAGGATTTATTTACCTAAAGATTGTTGCTTCTATGAGTTCTAGATCTATTCCTGAATATTCACTGTACTCTTTGAAAGTAATTGATTGATGGTCTTGCTTGCCTAGTTCCTTTTTGATTTTGTTGATAGTAGATCTACCGTATCGTTCACTTTTACCAGTGATGATAGAAATGTCTTTTGGGTAAATAATAATTCGTCTGAATCTTTTCATAACTAAACCAATTTTAGATCATAGAACTACAGACCGCACGCCCAATTCTGATGAATCGGTTCCTTCCTTTAAAATTGACATTTAGTCAATTCTATTAGCTAAGGCTAAATAGTCAGTCCCATACAGTATCCTTACTGTATCCATACACTATCTATGGAGTATCTGTAGGACAACAAATATTGAAATTGGTGGCCGCAAGCTGATTTTGATGAATCAGTTCTTTTACTTCGAATGGACATTTAGTCCATTCGATTAGCTATGCTATAACCGCTCACTCTTATACACCATCTATACACTATCTATGAAGTATCTATAGGTGTTTAAGCACGAAATTGGAAGGGATTCATATTACAAAAATATATAATATATTGAAGTAAGTCAAATTACTGATTGTGGAAGGTTTGAAATACATCAAACCAGTTCCTATTTGGATTAAATCTATTGGGAGAAGGATAGTTAGCTGTTGGGTTGAAAGTAGGGAAGTGGATGTTGTTTTTTAGAGGTATGAAATCCGGGTCAGAAAGAATAGATTCTGTTTGGTCTATGAATCTTATGTTTCCGTGGAGATGATATATCGCATATTTTCTTGTTTCGTCGAATAGGATCCAGTTCGTAGAAGAGAATTTAGATTTTAGATGTTTAACAAGAAGTGGGAGAATATTAAATGAAGGTTTGATTGTTCCGAAGGATATGTCATTTCTCATTTGATGGAAAGTGATTTGATTTTGTATTCTTTCGATTTCTCTGATGATTTTTTGGTTTAATGCTGCTAGATGATCCTTTGATGCATAATGGTCTGAAATGGAATTATGTTTTGATAGAATTAGAGATATCCTTTCAAATATTTTTGATTCTATTCCTTTTTCATGGGATAGAAATAGCGCGTATAATTCTTTGATTTCTCTTTGGCTAGATTTAGTGATATTGCCATTTAGTACTCTTAGTGATAGATCTTCATTGGTGACAATGTCAATCTGTTGAGAAGACATGGTTGGTTTATATGAAAGAGATGGATCTATTGAAACTGTGTTGTATTTGTTCTTGTATTGATAAAATATATAAGATAAGAAGCCTTCGAAAGTACCATCGTAAGTAATTGAATGTTTTGCTAATCTTTCTCTTTTCATAGTTGGGCATGGATATATTTCCAATGATGCAAATAACGACAAAATGAGTCACATAATTCGACATATGTAATATGATTAATAAAATATTATATAAGATAGTGATATACTAAATGTTGTATTATGGCAAAAAGGACTTAATAGTGTAAAATGTGGAAGTGATGGTTTGCATTCTGAGCAAGCACAGTATTAATATTGAATAATTAAATAACCGCTCGACATTATTGGAGAGCATAAATAATTATTCATATGGCTAAGCAAAAAGGCTTAATAAAGCTGAAAGGAAAACTGGATGATATTTCCTTTTACAAATCAGATGGACAATATCTGGCTCGAATGAAGGGTGGGGTAGATGGTGATAGAATTGCCAATGACCCGAACTTTCAAAGAACGAGAGAGAATGGATCTGAATTTGGAAGATCTGCTACTGCAGGAAAACTCCTGAGAACTGCAGTCAGAAATCTGATGACCAATGCAAAGGATAGATTGGTGACTTCTAGACTAACGAAGGCGATGACGCAAATCAAGAACCTTGATACTACAAGTATTAGAGGAGAAAGAAATGTGGGACTTGGAATCGTTGCGACAGGAGGAAAAGCCTTACTGAAAGGTTTCAATTTCAATATCAAAGCTATACTGTCTAGTATCTTTTTTGCAATGTACGCTCTTGACAGTGTAACTGGAGAAGTAACCATTACAGACTTGAATCCCACCAATGATATAGTTGCACCAGGTGGAGCTACGCATATGGCTATTAAATCTGGGTGGTCAAAAGTGGATTTTTCAACTGGAGAATTTGATACGGTTCTCAGCAATGTAGAAACATTAGCAATTGATTCAACAGTGCAAACTCTGAATCTTGCATTTGCCGCTCCACCTACAGGAACTGGATGTGGATTCCACTTGCTTCATATTGAGTTCTACCAAGAGGTAAATGGGGATCTCTATTCTCTTAAGAATGGGTCATACAACTCACTTAGCATCTTAGAAGTAACTGTCTAATTCCAAAGAGATGATAGTAGAACTAGCAAGAACGTATTATCCGGAATGGACAAGAGGTCTGATAAAGATCAATGATGTCATACTGACTCAGAGCTTGGAATTACCATGGCTAGAAAACCAAAGGAATATCTCATGCATTCCAGAAGGGATCTATCCGATAGTAAGACGCCAAAGTGCAAGATTCAGAGATCATCTACTGATCGAAGATGTGCCGGATCGTGATCTTATTCTACTTCATCCAGCGAATGACGCTAGTGAAGAGCTGAGAGGTTGTGTTGCACCAGTGATGAGATTGTTGGGTAGCGACAAAGGAAGCTACTCTAGAATCGCTCTGGAGTTGATTATGGCTAATCTGGCTTTAGTAAATTATGATGATTGTTTTATTAAGATTTATGAAGCGATAGATTTCTGACTAAAGGGAAGAGTTCTAGAGTGAATGAATCGTAAAAGTGAAATTATGAATTTAGTAGCGAGGGTTAAGAGCCCAACTCCAAGTTTTTTTAAGAAGCTTAGGAATATAGGTATTGCATTAGCAACTGCAGGTGGAGCGATATTGGCAGCTCCGATATCATTGCCTGCTTTGGTAGTGACGATTGGAGGCTATCTGGTAACTGCGGGAGCAGTAGCGACAGCGGTAAGTCAAGTGACAACAGATGTGGATTCATTGAAATCTCCAATGAGGTTTCCGAAAGGAGTGATTGATGAGCCATATAAGTAATCAAAGTGCAGGTACCTTCGGTGGTACCATCTTAGCTATCGTTGGGGTCATAGACTCTAGCGATATGCTTAAGACTGCAATTCTTGCAGGGATAGGTGCAGTGGTTAGTTTTGGAGTGTCTACGGTTCTTAAGCGTTTGTTCAGTTCTAAACGGAAAAAAGAAGATGTATAGGTACAGAGCAAATGAATTTTGGAGTTGGTGAAGAAATTGGAATTGAAGTAATGATCTATTTTACCTCAGCTAAAAAGGTATGTAGCAATTACATCTTTTTAAATATCAGTGTAAGAGATATTTTTTTAATTGGCAATACATTGTTCAGTGTTTTTTATAATTTTGAACAAAATATAATTAATGAAAAAAGCTTCACTATTATTAATCCAATTACTCATATTATCAAAAATAGGATATAGTCAATCATGCCTAAGTGAGGGACTTATCTTATTCGATATTAACCATTTAAATGAATTCCTAGAAGAAAACCCCAACTGCACTTGCATTGAAGGCAGTGTAGATATTCGCGGTATTGGAACTATCGACAATGAAGAGGGGCTTGGTTTTCTCCAAATCAAAGAAATAAAGGGCGACTTACTTATAAGTAATGTAAATTATTTTAGTCTTGGTAAGTTTAGATTTCTTGATAGTATAAAATATGTTGGCGGTGATTTAAAGATAAGTAGTATAGGGACCAGAAAACTTAACATATTACCCAATATTAAGGAAGTTGGAGGTGATTTTGAAGTGAAATATGTATATTATAATGATAATAATTTTAATTATTCCGCTGAGTTTTTTGACTCTTTTAAGAAATTAGAAAGAGTTGGTGGTGATTTTAGACCCCATGAATACATGAAAAATCATGTTGGGTTTCCTAATCTTTCTTATATCGGAGAAAATTGTGATATTAACTATGAGTCAGGATTCAACAACTTTGATGGTCTAAGTAAACTAGATACAGTTGGAGGTAATCTGCATGTCAGAGTATGGTCTTCATTAACAAATGCAAACTTTGATCATCTTAGGTATATTGGAGGTGATATATGGTTTAAATTGAATGAAAATTTAAAGAAAATTAATTTTGATAGTTTAAATTATGTTGGTGGAGATATAAGATTTGATGATTGTGCAATATTAGAAGAGCCTATTGGAATGCCAAAGCTAGTGAAGCTGAATGGAGACTTAGAATTTATAGAAGCTGGGATATCTGAACAAATTGCAACAATGCCAGAATTGGAAAATGTAGGAGGTAATATAGTGATCCGTGATTGTGAAGAAGTTATTAATCTTGAAGGATTTCCTAAGCTAAAAGTAATAAGAGGTAATTTGGATTTAGATTCAAACTTAAAATTAAATTCACTTGAGGGGCTAAATTCTATAGATAGTATTTTAGGTGATTTGGAGATGAGAGGATCACCAATAAAATCGATGGAGCCGATAGGTAATACAATTGACTATTTAGGAATTATTAGATGGACCTCAGGACTTAAAAATTTTAAAGGGTTAGAGAGATTAAAAAGGATGCGTGGAATTTCGGAGGTGGGATTCATATTAGAAGATTTTACTGGATTAGATAGCTTGGAATATCTTGATTTTATTTTCATTAATCAATGGTCACGTTTGAAAAATCTGAAAGGATTGGAAACGATTGATAGTATACGGGCCATAACAATTAAAGACAACGAATACATAGAGTCACTAGAAGGGTTAGATGGAGTATTAGGTTTTAATTGGCTTATTCTTACTGACAATCCTAATCTTAAAACTTGTGCTTCAGATTTTATTTGCGATAAAATTGATGAATTAGACAAAATCGATATAGATAATAATGGTGAAGAATGTAATTCTAGGTTTAAGATAAAGGATGTTTGCAAGAGAAGATACAAGATATTTGTAGAATCGTTCTATGATCTAAATGAAAATGGAGTGAAGGAAGAGGATGAGAAACTTATAAGCGGACCTTTGTACAAGATTGCACCTCAGGATAATTACGCTTATTTCGCAGATCCAGAACGCCCATTTTTATACGTAGGAGAAGGAGAATATGAAGTAACAATTGATGAAGAAACATTTAGCACATGGGAATTGACATCGAATATTGAGGGCTTTACCGTAGCGGTAGATTCAGTTACTACAAGTGTTGTAATCCAATACGGTTATATACCTAAGAATTTCGAGACATCATCTGACTTGCAATTAATAGCAACCTCGCTAAGATGTAATACGTTTGCCGACTTAACCGGTAATTTTATTAACAATGGAAATACGGTATTGAGTGGAACAAATTATATAACATCTAATGAACTTGTAGATAGTATCACTTTTGAGATTGAACCAGATACTATTATAACTGACACTATTTTTGGTTGGCATTTTCAAGATGTATTTCCTGGCTATGGATCGAAACTAACAATGAACTTCAAGGTGCCTGGTCCTTTAGAGTTTGAGATAGGAGACAAGTTGCTTTTTACTGGATATGCAGAGTATAAAGATCAGAATAACAATGAGTATAATGATGTTCAAAATTATGCGGAAGAAATTAGATGTTCCTATGATCCTAATGATAAAAATTGTACCCCACTCTATTTAGATAGATATACATTGTTTGGTGAGGAATTGACCTATAAAATTAGGTTTCAGAATACAGGAAATGATGAAGCGTATGATATTGTTGTACGAGATACATTGGATGAGAATTTAGACTTATCTACATTTAAAGTGATTGCTAGTAGTCACCCATCTTTGCTAAGTACGCAATTGAATAGAGATAATCGTTCTGTAGCCTTTGAGTTTAATAATATATATTTACCTGATAGTACTACAAATGAGCCTGAAAGCCATGGCTTTATCATTTATAATGTTTCTCCAAAATCAAGTCTTCCTGAAGAAACGACAATTGAAAACAAAGCATATATCTATTTTGACTTCAATCCTCCGATATTAACAAATACTACAGAGAATGTTTTAGTGAGTGAACTTCCAGTTCTAGGAACCTCGAAAGTTGGAGAATTTGCAATCAATCTATATCCAAATCCAGTATCTGGCAGTCTATATTTTTCAAGTTCAGAAATGATAAAGAATGTGGAGCTAATTGACATACGAGGAACGACTATTTTAACCCAAGATGTTTTTGGAATGGACGGTACATTGAATTTAGATAATATAAGACAAGGTCTTTATATTGTCAAAATTTATACTCCTACGGGTATTGGCACTAGGAAAATAATAGTGAATTAACAATAATGATTAAAAACTATAATTTCATTGCTTCTAATGGTCCTGATATGATTTATGGACTTTTGGCTACAGATATGTAAAACAGTAGGTTAAATCATACGTACATTAAATCACCCATAACAATATAAAACGCTATTTAACCACATTCATCCGTATTGTAAAAGGTTTAGTTTTTAATGATTTTATGAGAAGATACATTTAGACCATCAGAAAGATATAGGAAATAGACCCCCTTTGATAAATGACATATATCGATGTTGTTTGAGATTCGTAGATTAAGTATTTCTTTGCCTAAAACATCAAAAATAATAGCATTCAATTCATTTGAAGATCCTTCTACTTGTAGAATGTCAGAAGTAGGATTAGGGTAAATTAAAATGTCTAATTTATTTTCATCATGAACAGCAACGGAAGTACAATCATAGCCTGCATCATTTATGTTCCAACTATAATTGTCTACTAAATACTGGCGAGCATCTTCAGCAATACAATAATAAACTTCTAGCGCATCTAAACTTACATAAGATTTTACATCTTGATGAGACCACCCAATTAAGGTTGCATCATAATTAGCTGTAGATAATCCAGAATCGTCAAACATATTTTTCATCTTAATAACATTTCCAATATTCCAAGTGCTTAGATCTGCATTGAAAGCGGTTGCAGATTGAAACATCTTCTCCATATTTTTTACATTGCTTACATCCCAGCTACTGATATCGGCATTAAAAACTTTTGCATTATTAAACATACCAAGCATAAGAATAACATTCCCTACATCCCAACTGCTAAGATCTGCATTGAAAGCATCTGTAGATTGAAACATACCTGCCATATATTTCACACGACTAACATCCCAACTGCTAAGATCTGCATTGAATATTTTAGCATTATCAAACATAAAACTCATAGTAGTAACGTTCCCAACATTCCAACTATTGAGATCTGCATTGAAAACTGTGGCAAGATCAAACATAGACCCCATATTAGTAACATTCCCAACATTCCAGTTACTGATATCTGCATTGAAAACTTTTGCACCAAAAAACATAGAACTCATATTAGTTACATTACTAACATCCCAACTACTAAGATCTGCATTGAATGCTTTTGCACTAGCAAACATATAAGTCATATTAGCAACATTCTCAACATCCCAACTGCTAAGATCTGCATTGAATACACTTGCACTAGCAAAAATATAACTCATATCGGTTACATTCCCAACATTCCAGTTACTAAGATCTGAATTGAATGCACTTGAATGTCTGAACATATTATTCATATCAGTTACATTACTAACGTCCCAACCACTGAGGTCTGCATTGAATTTTTCTGCATATCTAAACATTGCCGATATGTCATTCACATTCCCAACATTCCACCCACTAAGATTTGCATTGAAAATATCTGCTGAATTAAACATACCACTCATATCAGTTACATTACTAACTTCCCATTTACTTAGATCGGCATTGAAAGAAGTTTTTTCTTGAAATGAATTAGACATATCAGTTACATTACTAACATCCCAATCAGGCATAGCACCAAATTCACTATCAAAACACAAACCATCTACAGGGTTTGTAGTTAAGCAAGTATAAATGGCTTCATAGAAGTTATCGTCTGTAATTGGAGTGAACGAACAATCAAAGCCTGCATCAACGATAGACCAATTATAATTGTCTAATAAGAACTGTCTTTCATTCTGACTATTACAGTAGTTTATTGATTCAGCTCCAAATGTCACATTAGGTTTTACATTTTGAGCTGACCATCCAATCAATATGGCGTCGTAATTGACTTTTGATAGACCAGACTCTCCAAACATACTAGACATATGAGTAGCATTTTCAATACTCCACTCACTTAGATCTGCATTAAAGGAGGTTGCTAGGTAAAACATCCCACCGAATTGAGATACATTACTTACATCCCAGGTACTAAGATCAGAATTGAAGGCTGGAGTACCACTAAACATACTGCTCATATCTTTCACATTACTGACATCCCAAGAGCTAAGATCAGAAGCGAAGCTGGATGCAATATTAAACATAGCGCCCATATTAGAAACATTACTGACATCCCAACTACTAATATCAGCTTTGAAAGAATTTGCAGATTGAAACATTCCAGTCATACTGTTTACATTACTTACATCCCAATTGCTAAGATCTGATGTAAAATATGCTGCATCTTGAAACATCAATGCCATATCTGTGACATTTCCAACTGTCCAATTACTTAGATCCGAATTGAAAGTGGTGGCACCGCTAAACATACGGCTCATATCTGTGACACTTTCTAGATCCCAATTACTTAAGTTAGCATTAAAGGTGCTAAACTGATAAAATGCCCTAGACATATCCGTCACACTACTTACGTCCCAATCAGGCATAGGGCCATACTCACTATTGATACACATACCGTCTATAGGGTTTGTTCCTAAACAAACATCAATAGCTTCATAGAAATTAGAATCGGTAATTGGAGTTTGAGAGTAAGAATTAGAAGAGATTAATACCGCTAATAGGAATAGTAATTTATTCATTGGTTTATTATTTATAGAATGTAAATATAACAATGAGAAATTTGTTATTTGTTTTGTTGGTTGTATTTTTTCTTTTTTCTGTGATCCCCAGGCAGTATAACAAAGAGAACCTATCTAATACCTCGCAGAGGTTTGCCCAAAGGGATATCAGATGGGCTCTCGACTTATGCTGGATGTAGCGGTCAAAAAGGCGGTGTCCTCAACCTAGGGGATGCTACTGGCCAGGCTCGTACCTGGACATGCATACCCGAACGGTGTAAGAGGAAGGAGTAGCGACAGTCCCGATGTAGTCGGGATGAAGCGTAGGGACTGACGAGTGTATAGCAGAGATGGCTACTGATACAATAGTATTTGTATCACTTTCAGTAGACATGCGGGGAGCGAGTAGCGCTAGGTGCTGTGATTGAATATATACCACCAGAGGTGGTAAGCTAAGAAGAGATAGCACATAGGGCTGCGAGGGGCAGAGGACAGAGCGGACCGCCAAACACGAAATGGCGGTAGGATGAATAGCTCTGATAACGTAGTGGTAGGTATGAGGAGAGATGGCGACTTCGGAGACATTCTAGAATCAGACCTGATCAGTGCTATCATACTAGAGTAGCCATGTGTGACGGAATGAGTGCAGCAAGACAGCTATAGTGACAAAGCGTATGTGACATAAAGGTACGACTGGCGCATGTGCTGTGAGTACTGGACTGACTGAAACGAAGAGAAAGGAGGGAAGCACTCTGGCGATATAGCTGTGGCAATCTCATGGAGGAACGCCATATCACAGCTCACATGCCTGTAGTCTGACGAAGAAAGCGGAAGGTATGTGATTAATAAAGAGATACGACCATAGGGAGTATGCAACTCTATTCTTCTTGATCCAGTAAAGACATATCAATAGGAGAGATAATAAAATCATCATGATAAACAGTTATTAAGTCTTGATTAAAGTACTTGTATAAATATTCATTCATTGGAATCATCATGTTAGGTGTCGGAGTTACACTATCAACTTCTAATGACTCAGGTGACCAATAAGAATGTATTAACAAGTCTGGACTTAATGGAAAAAACATTTGCATCTTAGGATCGATTAGTAATCCAAGACCTGGTGCTAAAACGGTGACAGGATTATCAGAAGTGAACAGATCGAATCCTCCAGTATTGAAATAGATAGTCATATGAGCATTAGACAGTATTATTTTAACATGAAGCATGAAAAACAGCATGAGGTTATTTACAGTATCTTTCATCTTTAATCCTCGAATCACCTCAAGCACTTCTAATCGATGATTTTCTGATTCGAATATTCCAATATCTTCGGTTACAATATTAAAAAAATCATCGTATTTACCTTTCTCAACAAGCTTCTCTATCCAAGTTAAAGTTCTAACACCTCGGCAAAGGAAATTTGACATAGTTTCAGCTAAATCCAATTTCATATCTCGTGTAAAATCTGATCTTCCTTCAAGATACTTTGGTAGTGAAAGTAACCTCTTTTCAACACCACCATGTAAATCCTCTTCAAGTCTACGTGGCATAGAGGAACTTGAAGGTGTAAAGTCGTACAAATTATTAACACCTAGAAACGTCTTGATTACTCTGTCTTGCCATACTTTCGTTTTAGAATTAAATGTCGATACACACCACTTGCCTCCATAATCTTCTTTCTGAAATCCAAACTGCTTCAAGTAAACTTGAGGTACTACATGCTGATATTGTTTTTTTAACTTCATGGTTTGTGAGTTATAGTAAGTAAACAACTATATTTTTCGATAGATTTCTTCATCATTTAAATCAAGAGACAAGTACTTTTCTTGTTGCTTAGGATAGTTGATAACATAGCCTTCATAACCAATCCACTTCAATATTAGCATATTGAGTAAAGTATAAAACCTTAAGGATGCATAGTACAGATCATTATTAATTTCCCTGTGAGATCTATCAGATGATTTAGTTAATATCTTTGGTGAACGACCATGTAAAAATGAGTTTCTACTATTTATTACCTCTAAATCTTTCTTTGATAATTCAATACCTAGAATGGTGAAAGCTTGAGATAACTTAGTAGTATTAGTGGGTTGATCTATGTGCTCTATTCTTTTTCTTACAGAACTACGATGATCTGGGTCAATATCTTCTATATACTTATCTACGACTTCATTAAGTTCGTCTCTTATATCATCTAGAGATTCTGGATTAATTGGTTTCTTCTTTTTTGTTCGTATTGATTCCTTTATAATTAATGAGGTAAGAGTTTCTAATGCTATGGCGAAGCCGCCAGGCATAAACAGTAGGCTTGCTAAGCTCGACTCAAGCATTAGAAAGAGGGCAATTTCGAATTTCTGATTGGTGTATATTTTTGATGCCAATGCTCTTGTCTGATCTTGAGTTAGACCTTTCAATTTATTTGTATATGTTTTGGCAATATTTCTATCACGTTCATACGAATGTGGATTTGTTGTAAATGGACAATATGAACTAATGATCTCTTGCCTTAATGAAACAGTGTAGAAGTGTTGATTCTTTTCTTTCTCCTGACTATCATATGCAAAATAGTAGCCTACATTTCCAGCCAAATGTCCTGTTATATATGATATTGTATTAATCAATGCAAAAGCTAATTTTGAAAATACAGCAAACTCAACTGATGTACTTGCATCTAAAATGAGGAAGTATTCATTATTATCATCATCAATACAACAGGCATCAATTGTAATGTTATCTAATTGAACACTAACTTTATTAGATGAGGTGAAAGATTCATTCTGATAAGAATCACGAAAAAAGTAATCGTGTAGCCGGATCTCTTTTGAAAGTGGAATTACTAGGTTGTAGAAGTATTTTTCTCTTTTTTCGAAGCCAGCTGTATGACAGTATTGAAAGTCACATTCATAGTTAGGTGGAGATCTACGATAAATAAATAGATTTTCAATTAAGTACTCTTTGTTATCAAATGTAACAGTTGAGTTACGAAGGTTATCGTACCCCAAATCAAGAACCTTGTCCCCTTGCAGAGAAAAAGATATTTGTCTCTTATCTGCTTCAAATTCTGTTAATATTTCAGTGCTATCAATTCTATTGTCGAGTCTAAGTAACTGTCCTGATTTTATTGATCTAAATGCTTCTATGGTCTCAAAGAGATGTCGATGATACTTCATTTCGTGGCTTTGACGTATTGAAATCAGAGAAACAGATATACCATAAGCAATAATATAGAATATTGATTCTTGATAATCTGTCTCTTATACACATCTGACGCTGCCGACGAAGAGGATAGTGTAGAT
>OJIO01001098.1_pt1 | contig 13042 bp, 11 predicted proteins | sample 1595621 | NCBI WGS metagenome assembly OJIO01 (sample SAMN05416776, study PRJEB24817) | seawater metagenome | isolation source: Sea water | place: Canada:Atlantic | collected 2013-07
GAGCCCTCGATGGCACCCTGCGCGCCAAGTTCGAGCAATGGCATCCGGCGTTGAAGCCTTCGTCCGAAACCGAAATGGCTGCATGATTGCCCCACACTTTACGGTACTCTCCCAGGACAAGGGGATACGTGCCTGCATCCCAGGCCGGAAGAAACGCAAGACGGCGATCAAATACGATAAGCGGAGATACAAGCGGCGTAACCGCATCGAGATCATGTTCGGCAGGCTCAAGGACTGGAGGCGCGTCGCGACCCGCTATGACCGATGCCCCAAGGTGTTCCTCTCAGCCATCGCCCTCGCGGCTCTCGTCATCTATTGGTTATGAATCCTGACCCTAGGTAGACCTGCAGTCTTTTGCTTGATAGGGGTAGGGCGCATAAAGCCCGCGGAATCGAATTGGACCCGATCAGCGAACGAACCATCTTGGCCCGCGGCGTGCGAAAAGCTGCAACTTGAGGCCTGACACACGACCGCAATCAATCTTGTCCAGACAGATCAGAAAATCCTTGCAAAACCGGGGGCATCCACACACTACCCCTGCAACTCGCGTAAGGTAATTGTTGTCGGGACCATCACACGACGCCAGATCATCGGACTGATCCCCAAAAGCCGAACCTTCAGCTGAACAATATTACAGACAGTGTCCATATCCTGAACGTGCCATCAATAGCCGCACGCGGCACCGGCCCCGCACTTTGCTGTACTCTCTATGAATACCGCAGCATCGCCATCGCCGAGACCCAGGCGCAGATTGCTGCCGTCGAGGAAAAGATTGCTGCCAGCGCGACCGATCAAGCCTCGCAACCAGATCAAAGACCTTTCAAGGTGGTGATGCCGACGGGCAGGGTGGCGGATTGGAGCCCCCCAACAAAGCGGCGCCAGCGGAGACGATAAAGTTCCGCAGCTTTTTCCAAATCAGCCACACCATCTGCATCGATCTTACGAACCGCGCGGCCAGGGCTTCCAACGACCAGAGTGTTGTCGGGGATCTCTTTGCCTTCGGTGACCAGCGCGCCTGCGCCAATTAGGCAGTTTTTGCCAATCTTGGCACCATTGAGGATGGTCGCGCCCATGCCTATCAACGTGCCGTCACCGATGGTGCAGCCGTGGATCATCGCGCGATGCCCGATGGTGCAGTTGACACCAATATGGATGGGGAAGCCGGGATCGACATGCAGCACGCAGTTGTCCTGAACATTCGACCCTGTGCCCAAATAGATAGTGGCATCGTCGGCGCGCAGGATGGCACCAAACCAGATGCTAACGTCGGCCTCGATCTGCACATCGCCGATTAGCACAGCCGTGGGCGCGACGAAGGCTTCGCCCGTGGTGGGGCCACGCGGGCCGATGTTGTCCAAAGTGAATAAATGTGTGGTCATTGTTGCATCTCCTACGCTGTACCGGAGTCCGGGAAGAGGTACAGCAGCGCCACTCATATAGTGCCTTTCTCACGCAGATCTGTAATTTTTTTGGGGTCATAGTTAAGCATTTTGGACAGGATTTCGTCCGTATGCTCGCCCAGCATTGGCGGCGGCAGGCGAACACCAAACTCATGGCCTTCCATGCGGATCGGTGTGCGCATTACCTTTGCTTTCACATTTGGCGCAGCGCTGTGGTTAATCTCTTGAACTATACCCCGCGCCTGGATGTGGGGGTCGTCGAACACTTCGGGGATGGTGTTGATCGGTCCGCAAGGTATCCCGGCCGCCTGCAAATCTGTAAGCCATTGGGCTGAAGGTTTTTTGGCCAATTCTGCACGAATCTCGATCAAAGCGGCGTCACGATTGGTTAGCCGAAGGGTGTTGGTGACAAAGCGCGGATCATCGGCCAGATTGGGCCGTCCGATGGCCTGACAAAGGCGTCGGTACTGACCATCGTTACCCACGGCTAGATTTATGTGGCCGTCAGCGGTGGCGAAGGTCTCATACGGAACGATGTTTGGATGGGCATTGCCCAAACGCCCCGGATGAACACCACCGACAAGGTAGTTGGACGCCTGATTGTATAACCACGCAGCCTGACAATCGAGCAACGAAATGTCAATGTGCCGCCCGACACCGGTTTGGTCGCGTTCACGGAGCGCGGCCAAGATAGATACTGCCGCATACATCCCTGACATGATGTCCGAGATCGGCACCCCTACCTTCATAGGCTGTCCCGCGGCCTCTCCGGTAATGCTCATCAGGCCACCCATGCCCTGAACGACGAAATCGTAGCCGGGCCGCTCGGCATAGGGACCAGTCTGTCCAAAACCCGTGATCGAGCAATAAACAAGACGTGGGTTGCGTGCGTGGACCGACCCCCAATCCAGTCCACGACGCTTGAGATCACCAACCTTGAAATTCTCGACCAGAACATCGCTTTTATCGATAAGATCATGGATGATTTCAAGGCCATCGTCTGATCCTATATCAACTGTCAAAGACCGCTTGTTACGGTTTGTGGACATGAAATAAGCACTTTCGCGGGTGTCGTTTCCATCCCGATCCTTCAGGAAGGGTGGGCCCCATCCGCGAATGTCATCACCGATGCCTGGCCTTTCAATTTTGACGACATCCGCCCCCAAATCGCCCAAGGTCTGCGTGCAACTTGGCCCTGCAAGAATGCGCGAGAGATCAAGAACCCGCAGGCCGTCAAGCGGCAAAGTCATGGGTTTCCCCTCTGTTCAGAGATGATCACCCCGGGGTTCATAATTGACTTGGGATCAAGTGATTTCTTTGCCGCAGTGAATGCAGCGCCGATTGGCGCCGGGCGCTGTTTTTCATACCAAGGCATGTGCAGTCTGCCAACGGCATGGTGGTGGGTGATCGTGCCCCCTGCCTTCATCACAGCATCATAGGCGGCGATTTTAATTTCCATACACTGCTCGCCCATTCGCTCACGGTCTGGAAGGCAATGGAACGTGAAGTACGGCGCGGGGCCATTGGGATAGACGTGGGTAAAGCGACAAGTGACGGTGCCCGCCCGACCGGTCACCCGCTTGATCGCTGCATTCACTGTCTCGATGACCGAGCTGTGCAGTTCTTTGAAATTGTTCCAGCACACAGCCGTTTCAAAGGTCTCACGACATATTCCGCGCGAAGTCATATGCTCACGATAATATGGGCCGCGAATGAAGGCATTGCGCCATTGACCAGCCACGCTGTTGCGTCCCTGTTCTGTCTCATCCACTGGAGTTCCCCCAAATTCTCGGCACAGATCAACAGTTAAGTCCATCAGCTGATCCACCGGGTAATGTGAGCTTTCATATCCCAAGACTAGGATGGGACGGCTACCATCGAAAGCTCCGGTCAATTTAGCTTCAAGCGCATCGATGAGGCGGCAGTTCGCTGGGTAAAGTCCAGATTGTGAGATCGCACGGACAGCTTCGACGCCCTGATCGTATTCAGCGAAGGTAACTGTCTTGCTTGCCTTGTGCTTGATACGGGACAAGACTCTGATCCAAGCTTCGGTGATGATTCCAACGGATCCTTCTGTGCCCATCACATAACGGTCGGGTGACGGACCAGCGCCAGAGGCGGGCAAACGGCGGCTTTCGCTGATGCCGCTTGGCGAAACCATGCGGATATTTTCGACATAATCGTCGATGTAGGTGCCGTGTGTCGCATAGTGACCGGCAGCCCTGGTTGCGATCCAGCCGCCCAGAGTCGAAAGCTCAAAGCTTTGGGGATAGTGACGCAAAGTGGCGTTATGGGTTTTTAGCTGTGTTTCTAGGTCGGGTCCATACACCCCCGCCTGCACACGCGCAGAACGCGACACTGGGTCGAATTCCAAAATCTTGTTCAAGTACCACATGTCGATGGTCACCACACCGGCATAGGTTCCGTTGATTTCAGGATTCACACCGCCGACGACACTCGATCCGCCGCCAAAAGGAATAACCGCCGCACCAATGTCACCCGCCCAATCGATTAGCGCGCGTACATCCTCTTCATTACGCGGATAAGCAACCACATCTGGGGCATTGCGGAAATCCCCGCGAAACATCTTGGCGCTGTCAAGAAATGACCGACCGTAGCTATGCAACGCACGCTCATACCGATCTGTGCGGCAAATATCTTTGATTGTCTCTGGAAAATGGGTAATTCTGCTCTCTGGCATATCGATGGTATCAAGCGTTGGTGCGGGCTTTACGTCGAATGCATCAACCTCGAAGGTACGGTGCCAAGTATCCAGTACCGGCTTCATCTCTTCGGGTGTGGCGCTTTGATCCTCAAAGCCCCAAGCATAGAATTTTCTACGTCTCTCGGTCATAGCTGTCCCCTTAAGGATTTTTTTGACATACAATTTGTCAATTCATGCTGCACTGAATTTAATATTTCACTTAATTTATTGACTTACAACTAAGTTATTCTTAGTCTTTGGTTGAGTTTTTCTTACCTTAGGTTGCGTCGATGGATCCTAAATTACCACCACTAAATGCACTGCGTACTTTCGTCATGGCAGCGCAAACAGGAAGTTTTGTCAGTGCTGCTAATGAGCTGAGTGTGACGCCCGCAGCGGTGAGTCGTTCGATTAAATCGCTTGAGGATTATTTGGGGTGCAGCCTTTTTCACCGGATGCACCGACAGATATCCTTAACCCACGAAGGACGGAATTACGCTGATAGTCTAGCCGACGTCTTTGATGAAATTAGTTTGGCCACACATAATCTGGTCGGAAAAAATGCCGATCGACCCCTTGTTATATGCGCCTACCCCAGCTTCATCGTCAGCTGGCTAGTCCCCCGCTGGTCACGGTATTTGCAATCTCATCCAGGCGCGCAACTTCGGATTGTCACCACTCTTAGTCATGAGATTCATTTCGAACAGATGGGCATCGACCTCGCAATACTTTCAGATAGTTTAGAGGATCAAAGATATATTTCGTCGCGGTTGTTTGAGACGAATTTGGTTCCGGTATGTCGGCCGGATTATCTCCCGCCTAATACGTTGATCAGCGATGTTGCCGATTGGCAAAATGCACTTTTACATTGCGAAACCCGGCCCAAAGATTGGGAAAGATGGTCAAATGCAAATGGCATTCATGTTGATACAAAGCGTGGTCAATGGTTTGAAAACGCGTCGATGATGTACGAAGCAGCCATGAGCGGGCTTGGAATAGCTATCGGAATCGAAGCCCTTCTGGACCGTGAATTCTCGTCAAACCGCCTTGCCCATGCATTCAGTGATAACAAAGCAATCGTTTGCCCCTTTTCGGTAATCCGACCGAAAGCGACTGAAACCCATCCGTTATTCCCTACCTTCATGTCTTGGCTACAACAGGAGATTTAGAGTGCCCTACCTGTTGTAAGCGGTCAAAATCCGGGGAGCTTCCTGTTAACTACTGGCCTGAATTGTCTCGCCAGCAATCAAACCAATAGCCATGCAGCTCAGATTGGTATTTCCGCTCAGGATTGTTGGCATGATCGACGCATCCGCGACACGCAGGTTTTCTACGCCGCGTACCCGCAGGGCGCTATCAACCACAGAGCTATCATCGTTACCCATGCGACATGTGCCAACGGGGTGATAGACGGTTTCCGCGTTTTTTCTGATCCAGCGACGCACCACCTCGGGATCGGTGCTTAATGCATCTTTATCAATCGCCTTATCTAGATATGTCCGCATGGCTCCACTTTCGACGACATCCACCATACGGGTAACGCCATCAGCCAGCATATCAAGATCCTTCGAATGGGACAAAAACCGCGGATCGATAAACGGAGCATCATTCGGATCGGCGGAGGCTAGCCTGATTTCGCCAACACTTTGTGGGTTGAGCTGGCAAACACGCAAAGCAAAACCGTTCTTTGGATGTTGTTCTCCTTTCGGCGGCCACTTTAACGCCAAGACAAGATGAGTTTGAAATTCAGCTTGGTCAGGACGATCGGTCCCCCAAAAGGCACCCGCCTCAATCCCTTGTGTCGCAGCACTTCCCGTACCTTTGAGAAGATATTGCGCGCCGGCTAGGGCGCTGTGGCAAAGGCCCTCGTAGGGTCGAAAATATTTGGTATAAGTGTCAACGCCCTGCGTCGCCCAACGTATTGAACAATCCAGATGGTCACGCAGGTTCTGACCAACCTCAGGAGCATCAATGATGGGGGTTATCCCCGTTTCGCGCAAATGCGTCGAAGGCCCAATTCCGGACAACATCAAAAGCTGCGGTGTGCCAATTGACCCCGCGCTTAAGATTACTTCGCTATCGGCACGGAGCAGTACTTCATCAGAGCCTTTTTTAACTACAACACCACAAGCTGCACCATTCTCTAGGTGGACCCGCCGTACTGGCAATCCGGACAGAACGGTCAAGTTGCTCCGACCACTCGCTTTCTTAAGGAACATTGACGCGCCATGGCGTTTGCCATACGCGATGTTCACATCAAAGTAACCAGCACCCGCCTGATTTTCGCCGTTGAACCCTTCATCGTTTTGCCCAATGCCCGCTTGCTCACAAGCCTCAATATAGGCCTCGGACAAGGTATGGCCGGTCAATCGCCGCGATAGCTTTATTGGCCCATCCTGTCCGCGCCCGTTACGGCTCACTAGGGGTAGAGCGCTACAATCTTCGATTTCACGCAAAACCCGATACATGTTTTCGGGCCCCCACTCAGGAGAGGAAACAGCCGCCCATTTTTCGTAATCGCTACGGGCACCCTTGATAGCAATCATAGAATTGATGGAAGACGATCCTCCGATCACCTTGCCACGCGGTATATAAATTTTGCGTGCCTCAAGCTCAGGCTGGGCCGTGGTCGAGAATTTCCAGTTATAGGCCGCGCCATTATAGAGCAGTCGTACCCCGGCAGGCATCCTGATGAGCAAGGATTTATCACTCTTTCCCGCTTCGATCAGTGCCACACGTGCTGTCGCATCTCGACTTAGGCGTTCCGCCAAAGCGCATCCGGAAGAGCCCGCGCCGACGATTATATAATCGTAAATTGCACTTTCTTTCATTCGTTGTCTCCTAGTTAATGATCCAAAGAACAATTCCAGGCATCGTAAAACACGCCGCGACGGTCACCAGTTGCATCAAAACGAAAGCCGGCGCTGCGGCGTAAATTGTTCGCAAACTAATGGACGGCGGTGCCACTGACTTCAGGAAAAATATGTTATATCCGAATGGTGGCGTCAGATACGCGGTTTCCAAAACCAGAATGACGAGGGCACCGATCCAAACCATATTAACATCAAGCGCAGTCAGTACGGGCAAAAACACCGGCATGACCAAAAACAGAATACCGATAGGGTCGACGAAAAATCCCAATACAAAGATTGTGGCAAGCATAACCCCAATCACGACCCCCGGTGAAACTCCCAAGCTATCTATCAAGGCACGCACAACCTCATCACCACCAATACCTGAATAAACAGAGACCAGAAGCAATGAATTGAGGGCAATCCACAACACCATTGTCGTTTGCTTGGCGGCCTCGACCGCCGCTTCAAAAATACGCTTCAGATCGATGGTGCCCAAAATCAATGCGATGATCATACTTGCTGCGGCCCCGATCGCAGCCGCTTCTGTCGGTGTGGCAATGCCTGCGAACAAGGATCCCAAAACTGCAAAAACGACCAAAACGGATGGCACAGTCCGCAAATAGATACGCACACGTTCTTTTGGTTCGATATGTCCCATCATACTGTCATCAGCCGCAGGGCACAGATTTTTATCCAACCAGCAGCGAACAACTATATAGGCAACGAGAAAGAATACCATCACGGCACCGGTCGATAAGCCTACCGCAAACATTTTACCCACTGAAACGCCTGATAACCCGCTAAAGACGATTGCAAGAATGCTTGGAGGAAAAAGCTGGCCAAGTGCCCCACCAACCATAATGACACCCAACGCGATTTTCTCATCATAGTTCCGGCTTAACATCGCAGGCAAAGCTATCTTGGTTGAAGTAATCACACCAACCGCGCTGACGCCTGACATGCAGCCGATTCCAGCGCAGACGAAAATTGTCCCGATAGCCAACCCGCCTCGAACTTTGCCGATTATCAAATACATTGCGCTATAAAGGTCGTCGGCAATACCACTTCGAACAAGTATCGATGCCATGAACATAAAGAACGGCAATGAAACCAAAGAGGTATTCTGCATCCCCGAGTAAACTTGACTGCCCAGAATAAAGATCGAAGCAGGACCCCAGACAAAATAGCCGAAAGCCAGTGAGACAATGCCAACTCCAAAGGCAATTGGCACGCTGAAAAACAACACGATGATCACCGATAGGAAAAGCAGAACGGTAAGGAGCGCAGGGTCCATAATTGGTTTCTCTTTTTAGTCAATAAGAGTTATTTTTGTGGTAGAGAGGGATCGTTACCCTGTGTGGTTCGGATAAACGACGCTAACGCCTGCAAGAACATCGTTCCGACCGCCACGATCAAGAGAAACGACAAAGGCCATACAGGTGGATCCCAGGGCGTGTTCGAAGTCTCCAACATCAAAATGGAGTCAGTGGCACGCTTCCAAATAACTTTAAGAAAGATAGCCGAGTATATGCAGATAACCAGACTAACAGTTCCGGCAAGGATCAAATTCATCCGGCGCGACAAAAGGCTATTGATAAAGTCGATGGCAACATGTCCACCCGTGCGCAGGTTGTCAGCCGCACATAGTAGAAAAATGGAGCCGAACAAGATCTGCACAAGTTCTCCCGTCCATATCGTAGGTTGGGACAGTACATAACGCGCAAAAACTTCGTAACATGCGGCTATCATCCCCGCGATCAGCGCAAGTGTCGCCAAATACGACAGGTATTTTGATGTTCCATCCACTAATGAAAGTAATTTCTGCACGCTCCCGCCTCCCTTTTTTAATTGTTGGGAACGGGCATTACTGCCCGGGCCCTTTTTCTTAGTTCAGACAATAATATTCAGGTTTCAGGGCGCTTCGACAGCGTAGCCAAGCTTGGTCAAAAAATCCATGCGCGACTGCTGGATCACACGAAAGTCTTCTGAGTTGGGCGAATACTTTTCGCGAACGACTTCATAACGGGCTTTCTCGAATTTTTCGATCTCGCCCTCTGGCCACGTAAGAAACTCAACTCCCGCTTCCTCCAGCTTCTTCACAATCTCGCCCTCTTCAAGACGTGACTGCACAAAGAAATCATCGCTTGCGGCCCGCAAAGAGTTGTCCACAATCTCTTTCAGGTCGTCAGGCAATGCGTTCCATGAATCCAGGTTCACAATCCAATCCGAAGACCCGCCCATCGTGAATTTTGGGTTAATGACATATTTGGTAACTTCATGCCAACCAAAGCCGTAATGAACTGGTGTGGATACAAATTCGAACGCATCAATCGTTCCGCGTTGCATGCCGGTATAGATGTCTTCAGATGCCATGCTAACCGGAGAAGCGCCAAATTTGGAAAGGGATTCAGCGGTCAAACCTGCAGTGCGAATTTTGAGACCTTTAAAATCTTCAAGAGACTCAATCTTCTTGTTGGACCAGATGTTTTCGCCAAGCAGTGTCGAAACGCCTAGGTAGTAAAAGTTGTTCCGCTCACCAACTGGCCGAAGCAATTCTTTACCGCCGCCGGAATAGAACCATTCTAAGGCTTGCTGATCATAGAGACCTGCGGGCCATTCGTTAATCCCCTGCAAGGCAGGTTCCTTACCAGCGTAATAGAGTAAGAAAGTGTTGCCGAGATCTAGCGCACCAGCGCGCACAGCCTCTGTTACTTCTGGCGAAGCAACCACTTGCCCTGCTGGAAAGACCTGGATTTTCATACGCCCAGCAGAGGCTTTCTCGACCCGATTGGCGAAGTTTACGACGAGCGAGTTGTATTCTGACATCCCCGTGCTCGCGTAAGTCTGCATGCGCCATTCAACATCGGCTGCTGACGCCTGTAAGGGGCCAAAAGTCAACGCAGCTGCAAAGGCTGACAGCGCTATTGATTTCAACTTGGTTTTCATTTTTCTCTCCCTGTTTGATTTTAGTCTTATTTTGATATGACGCACAACGCGTCAGATCCTATCCTCCGATCGTTTGTTGAGTGACAAATTTTGTTGCCAAAAACTGGGCGACGGCCTCCGCTCCGCCTTCTGTACCCACTCCGGAATCTCCGATCCCACCAAAGGGAACCTCGGGCAAAGCCAATCCTAGATGATTGATGCTCACCATACCGGCCGCAATCCCCTTGCCCAGCTTTGCAACTGTCGCGGCACTTCCGGCGAAAGCATACGATGCTAGCCCGAATTCAAGACGGTTTGCTTCCTCCAGCGCTTCATCCAGAGTGTTGAATGGATTGATCAAAGCAACTGGACCAAACGGTTCTTCATTCATAATACGCGCAGCAATCGGGACATTTGTGAGAACTGTTGGTGCATAGAAGAACCCTTTGTTGGCGATACGATTTCCACCTGTGCAAAGCTTGGCGCCTAGTGACACTGCCTCATCCACCAACTCGGAAACTGAATCGACCCGCTTGCGATTGATAAGCGGCCCCATTTCTGTTGCGGGATCAAGCCCATCGCCAACGACCAACTCTGCGCATTGTTTGACAAACTTTTCAACAAAACGATCGAAGACCTTCTGTTGAACCAGGAAGCGCGTAGGCGACGTGCAGACCTGTCCGCCGTTCCGGAACTTTTGAAGCACCATGAATTTCACAGCAGCCTCGATATCGGCATCTTCAGCAACAATAACGGGTGCGTGGCCTCCGAGCTCCAGCGTCATGCGTTTCATATGGCTTGCAGCCATAGCCCCAATTTGCCGCCCGACCTGTGTCGATCCTGTAAAGCTGATTTTACGGATCACACGATGCGGTATCAGATGGCCAGAAATCATTGGTGGATCGCCATAAACCAAATTGATTGTATTCCCCGGCACGCCTGCGTCAACAAAGGCACGCACAAGTTCAGCAGGTGAGCCGGGCGTATCTTCCGGCCCCTTCAGCACAAAGGAACAACCCGCCGCCAAACCCGCTGCCAGCTTGCGCACACATTGATTGATGGGAAAATTCCACGGCGCAAATGCCGCTACTGGCCCGACTGGCTCGCGTAACGTGAGCTGAAGCACTTCGGCATTGCGCGCAGGAATAACCAACCCGTATGTCCGGCGCGCCTCTTCAGCGCTCCATTCTATGAATTCGGCACCGGCTAGAACTTCGGCCTTGGCCTGCGCCAATGGCTTCCCTTGCTCTAGCGTTAATATCCCGGCGATCATGTCAGCGCGCTCACGCAGAATAATCGCGGCATTTCGCAATATATTCGAGCGGGTATAAGCTGACATAGCCCCCCACTCCTCAAACCCAAGCTGCGCGGATTCCAGAGCGGCATCCAAATCACTTTTAGTTGCGACAGCTACTTTACCTATCATTTGTTCGGTAGCGGGATTCAAAACATCCAGGGCCAAACCTTCGCCGCCCGGACACCACTTGCCGCCAATAAAATGCTGAACCTCTGAATAGCTCATATTTTACAAATTCCCAATTGAGGTCGCTTCAACAACAGTTTATTTTTCTCACGCATATTTTGCACTCCAACTTAGACCATCTGATCGAATGGTAGGTCTATAGGACTGGTCTAAAAGGTGTGCTCCCATACAACTTCCAATCAGCTCGGCGATTACAGCATCAGTCTCAAATGGCCCTCGTCCGATCTTGACCACTCACTGATGACTTCATATCACAGCGAAAAGCTGACTAAGTTTGCAAGCTCTCACTACTTCTCGCAGCTGACAAACGAGTAAATATTAACCCTTGAGCAACTTTATGTTACCTACGCTGATAGTCTCTTGGTCCCGCATTCCCCAAGTAGCGCGCTGATTTCGCTGTCCTGAACTTTGTATTACTTATATAAAACATGGTGTTGATGACTGCGAGGGCAGTGTCCCATCGGATGGTGTAAGAGGCCGCGCGCGGCGCTTGATGAAGCACCGGCGCATCTCGTTCGCGTTGCAGGGCTTTGTCAGGTTGCTGATGTCAGGCTGAGTTTATTGGTGACGGCGAAGGTCACGCAGTCAATTCGTTGGAATAACCGGTCCACAGCGAGAGTGCGTCGTTCCTAGCGTGGCGGTAAGATTCTGCGGACAGGCGGTGGCGCTTCGGGCGAAACAGACTGGTGGCCTGATCATGCACAGATAGAAACTGCTGTGCTTGGCGCGGGGATTTAAACCGACCCATGATCTTCTCGCGTCTTCGTGTATGCCGGTGGGAGGCCTCGCTTCGGTTGTTCAGATGGGGTGGTTGCCGTCCTCCCCAAACGGCATCGAATTGTGCCAGGATCGTGGTGTTCAACGTCACGAAAAGGAAAGGACGGCAAATGAAAGATACAATGATCGGCGTGGACCTGGCAAAGAACGTTTTTCAGCTTCACGCAGCCAGCATGACCGGACACCTGAAATTTCGTAAGAAGCTGTCCCGTCCACAGTTTAGGGAGTTTATTTCTGCGCAACCGCCGGCCGTCCTCGTCATGGAGGCATCTGGCAGTGCCAATTACTGGGCTCGCGAGTTGACCCGCTTGGGCCACGAGGTGAAGCTGATCGCGCCGCAATACGTGAAACCGTTTGTGAAGCGCCAGAAAAACGATGCTACCGACGCGGAAGCTATCGTCATCGCGGCGCAACGGCCGGAGATGAGGTTTGTTCCGCCCAAGTCCGAGAACCAACAGGCCCGCGCGATCCTGTTCCGGAGCCGGGAGCGTTTGGTGAATCAACGCACCGAGCTGGTAAATGGTCTGCGATCAGTCCTTTACGAGTTCGGGCATACAATCCCGCAGGGCATCGGAAACTTAAGCCGCGGGAATGAGATTCTGGAGGATCCGAATTGCGATCTTCCAGACCTGGTCCGCCAGGAGTGTCGAGACCTTTTCGAGCTGATTGAAGAGATCACTGTACGGATCGACGCCAAGTTGAAACGGATCAAAGCTTTGTCCACCGAGACAGATACGGCCAAACGTCTTCAGACGATGCCCGGCGTTGGTCCGTTAAGCGCCCTCGCCATTGAGGCCTTTGCTCCACCACTGGAGACATTCAACTCAGGCCGCGACTTTGCTGCCTGGCTCCTGTCTCTTATACACATCTCCGAGCCCACGAGACAGGCAGAAATCTC
>OJIO01001099.1_pt1 | contig 13038 bp, 12 predicted proteins | sample 1595621 | NCBI WGS metagenome assembly OJIO01 (sample SAMN05416776, study PRJEB24817) | seawater metagenome | isolation source: Sea water | place: Canada:Atlantic | collected 2013-07
CGAGATTTCTGCCTGTCTCGTGGGCTCGGAGATGTGTATAAGAGACAGAATATGGGTGTTGCTTATAGATTTTAGAAACAACTAATCTGATTAAAAACCGTGCATCCCACTGTTAATTAGAGGGGGTAGGAGATTCCTACCCCCTTTATCATTACTGGATGAAGAAGAATAAACAACAATCAACATAATCATTACTCATCATTGAATAAGTTCCGATTTACAAATCCGAACGATCCTACCTTTCTCTTGGTTTACTTTTGAGGTGTGAAACGAACAAAACACAGTTTAATTAAAATGAGGATGCACTTTCGTTTAAAGGTTTAGCTTTCATACTCTTCGTATTGTGATATGCACATCTATACAGAAGACTGTAACCATAAAAATTCAAACAATGAAAAAATATTACTTTCTAATAATGTTATTCTTCTTTTCAACTTCAATTTTTGCTCAAGAAGAAAGTAAGGACTATAGTGAAGCGACTCATCTAATTGAAGTATGGTTTGACGCTCAAATAGATTACGATAACCTTCCTGGAATTACAGCAAGCATTGTTTCTGACCAAGAATTAATTTGGGCAGGCGCTTATGGAATGGCCAATATTGATGAGAATATTAAAGCTGAGGTTAAAACTCTATGTAGTATCTGTTCGATATCAAAATTGTTTACTTCAGTTGCTATTATGGAATTATATGATGAAGGAAAGTTAAGGCTAGATGACAAGATTAATGACGTTTTGCCATGGTACGATCTTGAGCAGCAATATAGTGATAGTGGACCTATTACAATTAGATCCTTGCTAAGTCATTCTTCAGGTCTGCCAAGAGAAAACACTTTCTCCCATTGGAGTGGCCCAAATTATTCGTTTCCCAATAAAGCTCAAATTCAAGCTAAATTATCAACCCAAAAAACTTTATATCCATCATCCACTTATTATCAATATAGTAATCTCGCATTTACTTTATTGGGGTATGTAGTTGAAGAGGTTTCTGGTGAATCTTTTGAAGATTATATTGAAAAGAATATTCTTTCACAACTTGAATTACAAAATACAAGTCCAACGATGCCCGTATCACTACACGGTACCGACCTAGCTGTTGGTTATAGTGTACTTTCTAGAAATGGCACCCGGAAGAAGATGAATTCTTTTCAAGCTAATGGAGTTGCCGCAGCTGCAGGATTTTCATCAAATGTTGAGGATCTGGCAAAATTCGCTTCTTGGCAATTTCGATTACGGGATTCGAAACTTACTGAAATATTAAAACCTTCATCCCTTAAAAACATGCACAACGTCCATTGGACAGATCCAAACTGGGGAGCCACTCGAGGATTAGGGTTTGGAGTTTGGAAAGGGTCAGACGGCAATAAATGGGTGGGTCATGATGGTTATTGTCCTGGATATCAAACAGTCCTACAGTTAAACCTAAAAAATAAATTGGCTTATTCAGTCATGATCAATGCAAATGGAGTAGATCTAAATAAATATGTCAATGGAATGCACACGCTAATAAATAAAGTTAAACCCTTTAAAAAAGACGCTACTAAGGAAAAGAATCTAGAGCAATATATAGGGTACTATGAATGGGATATGTCAAATGAAAGTTATGTGTCACCCTGGCAAGGGAATTTAGCAATAATTGAATTGCCTACAGATTCTCCCAGCAATTCTATGAGAATTTTTAAGCACATTGATGGCGATAATTTCAGAAGTATAAGGGACGACGGAAGTTTGGGTGAAGCACTTGAATTTGAACGTAACAATAAAGGTGAAATCTATAGGTATAAGCTCTTTAATAATTGGTTGTATGTCAAAGTGGAACGTTGATATATGTCATTTTATACTAAGGAATGAAACAATAATAAAGTTACATTCCTTAGCCTTCAAATACCGTTCTAAAATCAACTTCAGCAATTTTAAATTGCTATTAATTTAAACTACAAGAATGTTAAGAAATCGCAATCATTTTCAATTGATATTGGCACTAATAATCATATTTCAGTCAATAGTGTTTCAAAGTTGTAAAACCAATACATCTTTGTATTTTAATCAAAGCCTTCCCAAAGATACTCCAGAGCTATTTGCTATATCACAGGTAAATACCGCTGACATAGAACTAAATGTAGTCTTTAATTCTACCTATACAGAAATGTTTTTTTCAAGAATTGTGGATGGCAGTTTTGTAATTCATAATTCAGAATTAATCGATGGAATTTGGTCACCCATTCGACCCATTCAAATGTATACAGATAGTATTTTGATTTCAGTAGCTTGCGATCCTACAATTACGCAAGATGGTAATACAATGTATTTTCTTGGGGTTGATCCTAAAAATTATTCTAATGATGTATCTCTTGAAGAACTATATAGAATACCTCCAGATGTTTACTTGAGCAAAAAAATAAATGGAAAATGGCAAATAGCCTCAAAAGTTGAATCCCCTGTTTCTACAAAACATATAGAATCATATCCAATTGTGGTTGCAGATGGGAGTTTGTATTTTCTGTCTGTCCGGCCAAAAGATATAGGAGGAAGAGACATTCTTAGATCTCAATATATGGGTGGTGGAAAATTTGACACACCAGTTAGCGTTAACCTGAATTCAAATAAAAACTTTGGAAGTACATATGTTAGCCCTAATGAAGATTATTTGATTTTGAGCAATAGGAAGGGATTTAAGATTGCTTTCAAAGAAGATGATAAATGGGGAATACCGGTTAATATTAAACTTCCATACGAAGATGATTGGGCGTATTATTGCCCTTACATGTCCCCTGATGAAAAATATTTTTTCTTTTCAAGGAAATATAATGGAAGTAAAAAGAAGGGATGGGCTGGGGTTACAAAAAGCGAAGTGTATTGGGTAAGTACTGATGCTATCTTTAGCTTAAAACCGAAATAAAAAAATTGGTGACAAAGGCATTATTAAAAATAACTAAATGTCAAAAACTTCATTAGAAATTAGAGAAGCTTGGAAAACAATAATTTTATTTTTAGCGGTACTTACAGCTTTAAGTTCGATAGCATATTATGCAATTTTAAAATTAAATCCGACAAGTATCTACGTAGGTGGATTAATGTTATCGCCAGCTTTAGCATCATTCATTACATTAAAAATTAAGAAGAGGCCTATTTCAAGTTTACCCTGGAACTTAAAAGAGCTTAAATACTTAAAACGCTCATACATCACTCCCATATTATATGTGTCAATTGCTTATGTTTTAATTTGGATGTTTGGTTTTGGAAATCTTATAAATACTGAAGTGCTCTTAGAATGGAGTAATGAATTAGGTATTGATAGCTCTAATCAAACACTCGTCATAATAGTAATGATTTTTCTATTATTAACCGTTGGTGTAATCAAAAACCTATGTTCTACATTAGGTGAAGAAATTGGATGGCGTGGCTTTTTAATTTTCGAATTAAGAAAAGTGATGTCTTTTAAATCAGTTGCAATTGTAAGCGGAATAATTTGGGCAGTTTATCATTTCCCTATAATAGATTTGATGAACGGAAGAGGTGAAAACCTTTTGTTACATTTGAGTGCTTTTACTATTATGATAATTGGGGTTTCTGTGATATTGGCTTACTATACGTTTAAATCGAATAGTTTGTGGCCAGCAGCTCTGTACCATTCTGTTCACAATATTTACATTCAAAAGATTTGTACACCTCTAACCATTTCTAATGATAAGACAACATTTTGGATTGATGAGTATGGATTAATGATTCCAATTATAACGACCCTTTTTGCTGTGTACTTTTGGAGGAAAGCTGATAAGGAAAATTTATAGCGCTAAAAAGCAAAGTACCTATAAATAACTACTCAGCATATGACCCTAGAGTTGGGTCACATCATGTTAGAGACGGATACAATCCGTCGATAATAGTTGAATTTAGGTGTGTTTTGGCGGTATTTTTGCCCAAAGAAGCAAAAATAGTGACAAAACTATAATTTTTCAAGGGTACCTGAGTATTTGAAGTCCTTCCCTCTTTAGTGAATAGAGCAATGACGGAAGGCCGAGGAAAAGGTAAGATTTCTCCAGAAAAGTCAGTCGACGAATTCATAATATCTTTTAAGAAAAACAATTACGAAGTTGATATTGGAAAAATAAAACTATTGCGATTTCTAGATCGGATTTCACCTAAAATAGCTGACAAAATGATTAATAAATAAAGACGGCTTATCATAACAACTTTACAATATCAATCATTTAGTATTTAAATACAAAAAACATAAAAACAGACTATTTCAATGACCAATTAGAAGATAAGGCAGTCATCATAAATCCTACTGAAGGAGAACGCTACGAAATTGGTGGAAACTCATTTACCTTTAAAGTGACTAGCGATATTTCAAACGACCAATTAGGTGTTTATGAAATTGTGTTAGCTCCAATGTCCATAGGCGCAAAATTGCGTTATCACAGGTATATGGATGAAACATTCATTGTAACCAAGGGCGTATTGACTTTTCAAACAGGAAACAAAGAATTTCTGGCTAAGCCAGGGACTGTTGCTTATGCACCAAGGTTTTCTCCTCATAGGTTTAGAAATGACACCAATGAAGAAGTAAAACTCATGCTAATAGTTAATCCATCATCAAAAAGAGAAGGTTTTTCTATTGGCTTACATGAAACACTAAGAGAACTTCCAATTGATCCACAGAAGTACTTAAAGCTTTATAACAAGTATGACAGTTTTCCTGTTGATACCTCGAATATGATTCCAGCGAGGGAATAAAACAGTTTGCAACGACGAATAATGTTCATTATCCTCACACCTCAAAATAAATCCCTGAAGTCATATCGATTTTGGGGATTTTTTTATTCCAGTATTTTTCTCAATACCAAAATTTGGACCTCAAAAGCTGTTATGAGAGAAAGAGTTTATCTGAATTGCGATAAAAGTAGAAATCAATAAAATTCATAAAGACCAATCTATAAAATATTAAACCCTACATCTTCTTTATTAAGTTCCGATTTACATATCAGAACGATCCTCCCTACCCCTTGGCTTATCTTTGAGACATGAAATCAAGAAATCAATCCAAAAATAATTATGCTTGCATTACAAGTAATCTTGTTATTAGTAATGATTTATTTGAGACCGCCGAAACTGTTAAACGGATTACCGATCCTAATTTCAATCTGTTTATTCATAGCGTATCAAGTAAGAATTTAAAAATAATCTGTAACATTTTGACAATCCTTGTATCTAAAGAAAAAACGAAAGGAATAAAAATAAAAAAAACAATCATATTAATCGCATTTATCATATTAGCTACAATAGGAGCTAATTCTCAAACAATTTATTCAAAAGCATTTGGTGACCCAAATAATGAACCAGTAATTTACCTTCATGGTGGTCCAGGATACAATTCAATAGGTTTTGCTAAAATAGAAAGAGGAAAATAAATCACTATCTATCTGCCAATATCAATCATATTTCTTAATAGAAAACAATAACACATTCGCTAGATAATAGGATTAACGCTCTTTATCCTATACTCTCTTTATTCCATATTTCTTATCAAATGTTAATGCATGCGGTTTTTTTAAGCGCCACTTTTGCATCATAACATGATATACTCATTATTCAATAAATCAGACAATAAAATGATCAAAACACAAAACAAGACTTATACTTTTCTTCAAAAAACAAAAACAAAAATGATTATTAATCTCTTAAAAAAATCACTTTTCTCTTTCTTACTATTAAGCTCATTAGTAGCTTCTTCTCAAGAACTAACACAGACAGTGAGAGGGAAGGTAAGCGATATTGATTTAGACTATCCTTTGATCGGTGCAACTGTAGCAATTATAAATTCCGGTCCAATGAGAGGGGTGACAACTGATATAGATGGCTACTTTAAACTCGAAAATGTACCTGTTGGTAAAGTAACCTTGGAAGTCAGTTACATCGGATATGAAAAACGAATCATTCCAAACATTGAGGTAGTCTCTGCAAAAGAGGTGTTCTTAACGATAGACCTAACAGAAAGTTTAATCAAATTAGATGTAGTTGAAATATCGGGAAAAGTCAGACGGAATGAAAACATTAATGAAATGGCGATCATCAGTTCTCGACAGTTTTCAACTGATGAAACTAAAAGATACGCTGGAACTATAGATGACCCAGCTAGAATGGCAGCAAACTTCGCTGGAGTAACTGGAAATGCAAGTGGGAACAATGATATTGTAGTAAGAGGAAACTCTCCGAAAGGAATATTATGGAGAATGGAAGGAATTGAAATCCCAAATCCGAATCATTTTTCTGCGGAAGGTTCTTCTGGCGGAGCAATAAATGCTTTGAACAGTAAGATGATTTCTAATTCTGAATTCATGAGTGGAGCCTTTGCTCCAGAATATGGAAATGCGAGCTCTGGAGTCTTTGATATAAAATTACGTCAAGGAAACAATGAGCAAAGGGAGTATGCCTTTGGAGTGGGGTTATTTGGTACTGACTTTACGGTTGAAGGCCCGATAAAGAAAGGTGGGAAAGCATCTTATTTAGCCAACTACCGATACTCTTCTTTAGGAATGTTAAATGATTTAGGAGTAGTAGATTTCGGGGGAGTTCCAAAATACCAAGATGCCTCTTTCAATTTTTACCTTCCTACAAAAAAAGCAGGAGTATTTAAAATTTTTGGTTTAGGAGGTACCAGTAATATATTGAATGAAGAAACATTATCCGATGATTCAGACCTTGTTGTTTCTAAAGCAGACGTTAGCTCTCATTTGGGATTTGTTGGGCTAAGTCATTCCTATTTATTGAATGAGAGCACATCTATTAAAAGTAACGTTTCCGTTTCTTCCAATGGTTCAGAATTTTTTTCCGAAAATCGATTAAGCGAAGGAGGTTTTGAGGTAGATCAAGATGCAAAATTTGACAAGTCAACAATTAAAGTGGCGACGACGATCAAAAAGAGAATAAACGCTAAGAATAAACTGAGTGCAGGTATTATCCATACGTATCAATCGTATTCCTTTGATTTTAAGGAAAAGACTATTAAGGATCCTTTGAACTCAATACTCGACGTCTCTGAAAGCTCTTCCTTTACTCAATTGCATGCTACCTTAAAACATCGTTTCAATGAGAACCTAAATATGGTTACAGGAATGCACTTTTTACAATTCAATCTGAATAATTCATACTCAATAGAGCCTAGAATTGGATTCAATTATAAGCTAGGAGACAATCAAACTTTAAGTGCAGGTTTTGGAGTGCACAGTAAAACACAGGCATTACCCTATTATACTACCAATGTGACAGATGAAAATGGAAATGTAAGTCAACCGAATAGGAATTTAGAGTTGCCAAAGGCGAGACATTATGTATTGGGACATGACTATCACTTTGCTAAGAATGTACATCTTAAAACAGAAGTGTATTTCCAAGATTTATATAATGTTGCTGTAGAAGATAACATTGAAAGTAACTACTCCTTAATCAATCAATCAGAATTCTTTTCTGATAAGAAATTGATCAATAGAGGGAAAGGGAAGAACTATGGAGTAGAATTAACCTTGGAGCATTATTTTGCCGACGACTACTTCTATCTTTTTACTGCTTCTTTATATGAGTCGAAGTATCAAGCTTTGAATAAGAAATGGCAAAAGTCGAAATACAATGGCAACTATAATGCGAATTTTCTAATTGGTAAAGAATTCAAAGTAGGAGGAGCTTCAAAAAACAAGACACTCTTATTGAGTTCAAAAGTTACGATACAAGGAGGAAATAGATTTACTCCTATTGATTTAGCTGCATCAATAGCAGCCGGAGAAGAAGTGGAAATAGACAATACCTTTTCAGAAAAAGGAGACGATATATTTCAATTGAACTTAGCTGCAGCCTATCGGGTGAACAAAACAAAAACAACTCATGAATTCAAGTTTGAAATCTTAAATGCCACCGGAAATCAAGCAGCAGTGAGTGAATACTATAGTGAAGGTGGAAAAGAAGTTAAATTGGTTGAGCAATTGCCAATGCTTCCAAACTTCATGTATACGCTGAGCTTTTAAGATGTACCAATAGACAATTCAAAAACACAATCCTTTAGCTTCAAAGCCTCTTAATTCTTTTAACGGATTAAGAGGCTTTTTTGCTTTCAACAAGATAATATAGTGAAAGTAAAACTATTGCTAAGTCGTTCGATAATTAACAAACATCTGGTTAAAAAATTCTCAAAGCATTTTAATCGATAAAAACGAGTAGATATAAAATCTATGTGCAATCTTGCATACAATTGATAGTTACCTGCAAGCAGTGCACAAGAAATGGATAAGTTGACGATTCTAATTGAACCCAAGAAAATGAGAAACTACTTAAAATCATTTAACATACTCTCGAATGATGAAATTGATTTATTTGAAAGTAAAGCAACTTATAAAAAGCTGGAGAAAGGTGATTTTTTTATTTCAGAAGGTAAAATTGGTAAAGAAGTGGCATTTGTAATTTCTGGATTATTCAGGTCATTTTATTATTCATCTTCAGAAGAGGAAGTAACTTACTGTTTTACTTTTTCCAATTCCTTTGTTAGCGCTTATTCTTCCTTTTTGTCCCAAACCAAAACGCCAGAAAATATTCAAGCTTTGACAGACATTGAATTGCTAATTATTTCAAGAGATGATATTATTAAATTAGAGAACTCAAGTTCTAATTGGCTCAAGTTTTTCAAATTCATAGCTGAACAAGAATATATAAAAATGGAGAAAAGAATTTTTATACTGCAAAAAGAAAGCGCAGAGAAACGGTATCAAGATCTACTAACAAACGACCCTGAATATTTACAATTGATACCTCTAAACTATCTATCCTCTTATTTAGGAATTACGCAACGACATTTAAGTCGCATTAGAAAGTCGATATCGAATTAGACAAATGTCCTTTCAAAGGAATCTCATCTTGCCGTTCTTTGTGAAAAATAAAGAACAAATTATGAGACAAGTATTAATAATTAATGGACATCCAGATAAGCAGAGTTACAATTATGCGTTATCAGAGGCCTACAAGAGTGGTGCAAATAAAACAAATGCAATCATTGACACAATCAATATTTCTGATCTTGACTTTAATCCCAATTTAAAATTTGGATATCGTCAAAGAACTGAATTAGAACCAGATTTAATAGATGCTATTGATAAAATAAAAAAAGCGGATCATATCGTTTGGTTTTTTCCATTGTGGTGGGCTGGATTGCCCGCATTGATGAAAGGCTTTATCGATAGGACATTCCTCCCTGGAATAACTTTTGAATTTATTGAAGGAAAGTCGGCTCCAATTGGATTATTAAAAGGAAAAACTTCTAGGATTATTATTACAACCGACACACCAAAATGGTATGATTTTCTAGTAATGAAAAGACCTGTTCTTAATCAATTTAAAAAAGGAACATTAGAATATTGCGGTATTAAACCTGTAAAAGTGACCTATATTTCACCAATTATAACTTCAAGTTTAGATACTCGAAAAAAATGGCTAAAAAAAGTATTTAAGTTAGGTGAAGAACTAAAATAACCACTGCCACAAAAAAAACTAACAAAGCTTTCTTAGGAACGATGCAATAATAAAGTTACATTCTTCTCCTTGACCTTTTCCCTCCTTCTGCGTTAAAAAGCCTCAGCTATGCGATGCATTGCCTACGTTTTTTGCCTTGGAGAATGAATAAATATCAGCACAGTAAAACGCACCTTTATTATTGCATCATTCCTTACTCGCTCATTGTAAATCTGCTAACTTATTAGTCTTGAAATAAGTATAAAGACTTAATATAATAGCAAGACCACTAATCCATGTCATTTGTGGTCCAGGAGGAATAGCCAGTCCTTCTAAATCAATAAATAGAAAGTATCCGAAATCGCCCAAGCCACCTATAAGAGCACAAAGTAATAAAGCATGAACATTTTTTTTCCAAACATAAAAACCTGAAATGAATGTTACAATACCAAACCAGCCTAGATTAAAAGCATGTTGCTTTAAAGTAGCAATTGCAGCATCAGGGTAGTTCATTTGCAAACTTTCCAACGAAACTTTGCCTGCAATACCGTTTAAAGCTTCGGCAGTTTGATTATTAAGTAAAAAGTAAAGCAAAAAAACGCCTACAAAAACATGGAACAATCCCCAAACTATCCATAAGATGGATGAAATTTTTAATAGAACAGAATAATTTTTCATAATAAATTGAAGTTTAGATGATCCTTTTGTTAATTTAGTTGCATTTTGCAACCAAAGTTAATAAAACAGTTTCACTATGCAACTAACATTTAATGAAAATAAAAATCGCTCTAAATGTTCAATTTCTTGCGCTCTTGAGTTACTAGGGGACAAATGGACTCTTTTGATAATTAGGGATGCCCTGTTTAAGGGATATACTTCTTTTGGTCAATTCCGTAATTCAACAGAAAAGATTGCATCAAACATATTAACTGCTAGACTAGAAAAACTTGTTTCCAATGGAATATTAACCAAAACAAAGCACCCAACCAATCAATTAAAATTTGATTATAAGTTAACGGATTTAGGAAAGGGGTTGAAACCTGTACTTATGGCTTTAGGAGAATGGGGATTTGAAAACATTGAAGGTGCAAACAAAGTAGAGGATATAATTTTAATGTATAAAGAAAAAAAATTGAGCGGTAATAGCTGATTATGTTGTGGTATGTGTGGTACATCTAAATATTTTAATTCGAAAAGGAAAGAAGCCTAATCTAGAAACCAAAATTACCAATAGGGAAAATGTACAGGTTGAATGTTAATCGATTAATCAAAAATTAATTGAATAACAGTTCCGTTGTTTTCAATAGAATTAATTTGAATCTTTCCTTTATGAAGAAACATGATTTGTTGACAAAGGCTTAAACCTATCCCGCTGCCATTCTTTTTAGTGCTAAAAAAGGGAATAAATATCTTATCCAAGATTTCATTTGGCACCCCTATGCCGTTATCAGAAACTTTTATAATTGCAACTCCTTCAATATTTTTTTCAGCTGATATTTTGATCAAAGGGGATTCAACATTTTTACAGGCTTCTACAGCATTTAGAATCAAATTAATTAAAACCTGTTCGATTAGAGAGGCGTCCAGATCAATTTGAAGCTCAGGGTTGTCGAGTTTAAATTGCAACGCTATATTCTTGCTCTTGAGAGATGGTTGTAATAAGTATGAAATACTCTCAAACATTGTATGAATAGGAGCTTTACTTAAATTTATGTCAGCAATCTTGTTTAGACCCCTATAGGTATTAGCGAACTTCATTAACCCTTGGCTTCGATTACGAATACTAGTAATACCCAAATAAAGGTCCTCAGTATCAACTTGATTATTATTGGCATCCTCGATAGACAATCGAATTTTATTTTGCAAAGATTCGGCTAAGGATGAAATGGGGGCGATTGAATTCATAATTTCATGGGTCATTACTCTCAGTAATTTATACCATGCTTCTGCTTGATTTTGATTTAATGTGTTTTCAATATTTTGTAGCACAATTAACTTAAACACTTCATCTTTTACTTTAAAAGATGAATTTGATATCAATATTTTGGTTTTAGTATTTTCAGAGTCAATGCTTATGGTATTTCCGTTTAAATGAGATGTTTCAAAAACATCAGTAAACATTTTTGAATTTCTTTTTTTTACAAATTGAATGTTTTTAATAGTGGGAATATTTAGAACTTGTTTAAACGAGTCATTGACCCAAAGCACGCTTCCTGAATCAATATTATAAGCGATAATTCCTGTATTAACCAATTCCAATATTTTCTGGAGGTATAAGTATTGAACTTCTTTTTCCTTATTAATTGTTTTAATTGTTTCGTTAATACTATTAAATCCTCTATGCAATTCCCTAATATCTTTAGGTCCTGAATCTTCATTAAACCATTGAGTGAAATCTCTGTATTTAATGGACTCAAAGAAACGATCCATTTCAGTATATCTTCGAATTGTAAATTTAAAAATGCTGCGAACTGATAAAAATATAATCAAAAGAAGTAGTGCCGCTATAATTATAGATTTCAGTATATTCAAACCGAAATCTAGTTTTTGGATTACCAATACAAAGATTATTATCGACAGAAATAAAACGAAGATTCGAACCAAAAGCGACAGTTTATAATCTCTATATGTCATATTTATTAAGCCTTCTGTAAAGTGCAGTTCTTGTAATCCCGAGTTCCTTTGCCGACTGAGAAATATTACCATTGTTTTTTTCTATAACTTCTAGAATAGTATTTTTTTCTACCGTATCGAGTTTCAGGTCTTTTGGTTTCATAGATATAGTGTGTCTTTCAATTGGAGAAAACATTAAATCACTATCTTTTAAAACATTGTCGTCCAACATTATTATAGCTCTTTCAATGGCGTATTGAAGTTCTCTAACATTACCTGGAAAATTATAATTCTTCAGTTTCTTAATAAAACTATCATCAACAGAAATATTAGTCTTATGATATTTTTCTGTGTAAAATTCTATAAAATGTTTTGCAAGTAAAACGATATCCTTCTCTCTTTCTCTCAAGGGAGGAATCATAATTTCAACTGTATTTATTCGATAAATTAAATCTTTTCTAAAATTTTCTTCATTGCCTAGTGATTCAAGACTAGCGTTTGTAGCACAAATCAACCGAATATCCACGTCTATTGGTTGGTTTGAACCCAGAGGTGTTATCTGTCTATTTTGAAGTACTGTTAGCAACCTCGCTTGTTGCTGCAAGCTAATGTTGCCTATCTCATCTAAAAAGAGAGTACCCCCTTCTGCCGCTTCGAATCTGCCCTGTCTATCTTCTCTAGCGTCTGTAAAAGCACCCTTTTTATAACCAAATAATTCACTTTCAAACAAGGATGAAGTTAATGCACCAACATCGACTTTCACAAAAGCTTTGTCTTTTCGTAAGGAGTTGTTGTGTATGGCTTTTGCAATAAGATCCTTTCCTGTTCCATTTTCTCCAAGAATCAAAATATTAGCGTCGGTGGGTGCAATCTTCTTTATTTTAAAGCTGTCTCTTATACACATCTCCGAGCCCACGAGACAGGCAGAAATC
>OJIO01001102.1_pt1 | contig 12983 bp, 6 predicted proteins | sample 1595621 | NCBI WGS metagenome assembly OJIO01 (sample SAMN05416776, study PRJEB24817) | seawater metagenome | isolation source: Sea water | place: Canada:Atlantic | collected 2013-07
GTGCCCTTCCTCACTCTTTGTGCCTTGCCAACTTGATAGACTTCTGGCTCACGCTCCGGGAACGTTTATCAGGCATGGACAACCCTATGTTTCACTTAGCTGCACGGGCATTCACCGCTGTTTTCACACTCTCCACTGTCGCACTGGTGGCCGGCTGCGACGGTAGTGGCGACGCCAACGACGACGTGGCGGGCCGGGAAAACAGCTTCCCGCCGACAAAGAATGCAATCGACGACTTCACACCCGGCTCCACCGGTGACTCCAACAATGCGTCCGGCCTGGCAGAAGATGAAGTGCGAATCACCATGGAGGTGCCGGAATCGGTTGCACCGGGCGGCGAGTTGACCCGCCGCAACCTGCGAATAGTGGAACCGGACACCATCCGGGTTTACCAAACCGACCAGACCCTCCGCGAGCTCGCCTCTGTAGACACCCGGTCCCGCCGGGAAGACAGCGGGCGGACGGTTATCCGTTTTGAAAATGGACGACCGATCGGGCCGAATGTCATCATCGAAGCGACCTATGGCAACAGCCGTATGCGATCGCTGGCTGCCGATGAGGACCGGGATGTGAAGGTGAATCCGTTTTCGGAATTCCTGGTGGCCAGCACCCTCGACAGCTACAGCTCTGGTGAATTCTCCCAGATCCTGGACTGTGTGAACGACGCCAATGGCAACCTTTGTTTGAACAAATACGTTTGGCCCACCCTCGCCGACCAGGTCCATGATTTTGAGATCAACATACCTGGCACCCTGGATGTCGACGGCGCACTCGCCCTGCTTGAGGAACGGGGAGACTTCGCCCGGTATGTCGACGCCATGGCTGACTATGCACTTCTGGGAGAGAGCTCGTCCGGCAAGGTAGAGGCAAGCTCTGCGAATTACCATTCGGTGTTCTGGGGCGTGGAGCTGGGGCAGACATTCCTCGAATCCAGTATTGCCGGCTCCGGCCAATGGGGCGTGCGTATCGCGCGCGAGGAAACCACTACCGACCAGAACGGCACCGGCTATGTTTACCCGGGCATGACGTTAACCTCCCTCGACGCCTTCAATATTCGGGTTACGTCCCTGGCCAGCGATATCCCCTATGACCGTCGGGCGTTGATACACGCCGATGGTAATGAATTCTTCGACCGCCCGGCCTGGGACCTCAATACCCATTCCTCTTCTCCCGGTGCCGCCACTGTAGAGGATGACATCCGACTGCTGGCCGGCCGGTCCCTTTACCAGAGCATCACCGGCCGTAGTAGCTCCCGGATCATCGGCTGGACCCGCAATCCGTATTTCCTGGACGCGTATGTCGGCGGCGACACCGAGCAGCCCGATCGTGTCCTTAGTGGGTATTTCAGTGCCGGGAAAGCCATTGAACTGCGTTCCGAAAGCGGCGAGCTGAAAAGAGAACGCACACTGGAAGATCACTACCTGTCCGTGTTTGAACTGAACCTGCTAAGGAAAGAAGGGTTCCAGCGGCAGACATTGGACGGCCGTGACTACAACGTGGTTTACCTGTCCACCCGCATGGGCGATGAAAGCGAGCCCTTTGTGGTGGAGTCCGGTATTGGGAACTGGCAGATCAGTGGCCAAGACCTCACCCAGACCATGGCGACCACCACACTGCGCAGGGACAACACGGGGAACGTCACTGTTTCCGTTCCCGCGGACAACCCCGGTCAGCGGGATGCCAACTGGGTCATCAGTGAGCGCCCGTCGCGGGTGTATGACCCAAACAGTGGAAACCGTATCGTCAGTAACGGGCGCCTTAATCTGGACCGCGACAGTGCCTCCGGCCTGGATGAGAAGCCGGATATCGCCGTCGGTGCATCAACGCCGGACGGTTCCCTGATGGCCTTCAACCTGGACACCAACGCTATTGGTGATGGAATTCTGGTGGCCGCCGAGCAGGCCAATGCCTCACCGCCCAGTCAAGGACGCTACCGCCTTCAGGGCGTGGGGTTGGGAATGGAGCAAGCCAGTAACCGGCTGACGCATTTCGATAATGCCTTGCTCGTCATTGAGTCTTCCAGCAGCGCTCGCCTCGAGGGCCGGACACTCGACATTATCCATCAAGTCGATGCCGAATCCGTTTCCACTCCACAGGCACAGTCACCCGGAACGGTCTCCCTGGCGTACATAGCCAGCAACAGTGGAGCAGCCACGTTTAGCGTAGGCAACCTGACACTGGATGGCTTTTTCACCCGCGATCAGGATCAGTTTTTCCTGCAACTCAGGCAGACAGACGGTCAGGAAGAGGTACTCGGGTTGCTCATGGCGACACGCCTGCCAGAATAGCGGGCAGCAAACCACCCGGGCGACGTCGGCGTATAACCTGTTATAATTGCTGTCATATCGATTGTAACGAGAGGTTTTATGTCTTCTGGTATCCGGGCGCTGTGGTTGATAATTCCGCTGGTGGTTTTTGGTTTGTGGGGCATACTGCACACCCCTGACCCAGACCACGACCGAGACAACGAAGACTCGGATATCGCCCTGGCCAAACTGCCTTCACTCCCTGGCTGGTCACGAGCTGACTTGCCGGATTTCTCCGCCTATCGTGATACCACCGAGAAGAAGGCCGCGTTTTTCTCGTTTCTGTACCCACGTATTGTGCTGGCAAACTCACGCATTCTGATCGAGCGTGAGTACCTGGACAGCCTGGCCAGCAAGGACGAACTCAGTAAATCGGAACTGACCTGGCTGAAAAATCAGGCCGAACGGCTGAGGGTGGATGAAGAGCCCGCCAGCGAAAGCATGTTCCGGCGCCTGCGAAACCGTCTTGATGTAATCCCACCGTCGCTGGTGCTGGCACAGGCCGCCAATGAATCCGCCTGGGGCACCTCCCGCTTTGCGCGCAGAGGCAATAACCTGTTCGGACAATGGTGTTTCTCGCAGGGTTGCGGCCTGGTACCCCGGGGGCGCGTTGAGGGCGCCAGCCATGAAGTGGCAAGTTTCTCCTCGCCTTATCTGTCCGTGCGTTCTTACATCCAGAACCTGAATCGCCATCCGACCTACCAGTTGCTCAGGGACATTCGCCTGAAAGCTCGTAACCGTGATGATATTGCTAGTGGGCCAAGTCTTGCCGCCGGTTTGCTGGGCTATTCCGAACGCGGCGAAGACTATGTGGAGGAAATTCGCAGTATGATCCGCCACAACAACCTGAATTATTACGATGAGGACTTCCAGGTTATTGTCCAGGAATCCGATTCCCGCAAATTGTCCGAACTGGCTGCGGCAAGCAAGGAAGAGGTACTCTTGCCCGGTGCCGCTAGCGATGACGAAACCAGTGGGGAAGGCTAACCCCACCATCACACAACCAAGCTAATTCGCATTCCGGAGACATCGGTCAATGTCCAGGTTCTTGCCCACACCTGTCAAAGGTGTGCTTGCAGTGCTTTGCATTGTTCTTAACACCCTTTGGTTATTCCCGATCCTGATGGTGTTTGCCGTGATCAAGTTGTTGATCCCGACCCCTTCGGTTCGCAAAGGCTGCACCATTGTGCTGAACCGCATCGCATGGGTCTGGATTGGCTTCAACAATGTGCTGGCTGACGTGCTTCACAACATCGAGTGGGATGTCCGCGGCGCTGAGGGCCTGAGTCACGAACACTGGTATTTCGTCACCTGCAACCATCAGAGCTGGGCCGATATTCCCGCCATCCAACACGTACTGAACAGCCGCATCCCACTATTGAAATTTTTCCTCAAACAGCAATTGATCTGGGTACCCTTACTGGGTGTGGCCTGGTGGGCGCTGGATTTCCCCTTCATGCAGCGCCACACCAAGGAGCAGATTGCCCGCCGACCAGAGTTGAAAGGCAAGGATGTGGAAGCCACCCGGGCTGCCTGTGAGAAGTTCCGCTACACACCGGTGACCATTTTCAACTTCATGGAAGGTACGCGGCTCACACCGGCCAAGCATCAGAGCCAGAACTCGCCCCACAAACATCTACTCAGGCCCCGCGCCGGCGGCACGGCCTTCGTGCTGGAAGCCATGGGCGAGTCCCTGCACACCATGCTGGATGTGACCATCGTATATCCGGACGGCAAGTCCGGCATTTGGGATTATCTGTGTGGGCGGATCCAACGGATTGTGGTTGATATTCGAATACGGGAGATTCCACAGCGGTTTCTGGGCATGGATTACGAAAACAACCGTGAGACAAGGGCGGACTTCCAGCGCTGGGTGAGTCAAATCTGGGAAGAGAAGGACGCCCTTATAGACGAACTGAAGCGTTCACCCTGAGCGCTATAGCGTGTCCGCTACAGCAGCCCCAGTTCGCGGGCTCGAACGATGGCCTGCGTGCGTGACTTCACCTCGAGCTTGGCGTTAATGCGCCGGGCGTGGGTTTTCACTGTATGTAGAGATATGTGCAGGCGGTCGGCAATGTCCTGATTAGACAGCCCCTGCGCAATCAGCTCAAGCACCCCCTGCTCCCGATCACTGATGGGCTCGGCCAGAGGCGCCTGCTCCTTCATATCCGTGAGCCCGTACAGCGCGCCCACTGCTTCAACAAACGGCGTGTCCGGCAGCTGGGACCAGGTTTTCTCGAGCAGTTCCTGAAGCTCTCCTCTGAGCTCCGCAAAGGGGCTGATGTAATGCTCCTCTCCGGCCATGGCCATGGTACCAGCCAATATTTTCTGGGCAGCGGCAGGGCCTTTCTGCCGCCAGCTAAGGACACTTTCCAGAAGCCTGGAGTATAAATCCAGACCGAACGGCAGTGTTTCGCCGCCGTTGTCTCGAATGTTCCTGACGGTTTCAGCAGCCTTGATGTCATCACCCCGTGCCAGCTCAATCCTCGCCTGCAGGCATTGCAGCATACCGGGCATCATCGGGAACATTTCCGGGACACAATTCACTTCCCGCCAGGGCTTTAGCCGCTCCATGGCTTGTGCCGCCGAATCCACCTGCCCCAGCGTCAGCCAGCCGCTGATTTTCAGAGATTCGAGCACAGGCACATAGACGGACTCGTCTACCTGCCACGACTGCATGGTGCGCTCGGCACGTCCAATCCAGGCAAACGCATCGTCCATCCGATTCTGGGTGCGACAGATCAATACCCTTAGCGCCATGGCCAGCAGCAACCCAAGATCCCTGGTCTGCTCCGCATGGCGGATACACGTCACCAACAGGCGGTCGGCTTCCGCTTGTCGTCCCTGATGCCAAAGTACCATCACCAGGTTCAACTGGAGGCGCGTTTCGCCAACACGTGCAGGGCGCGACGACTCATTCATGGCGGTGTCCAGACCGGTGCGCAGCAGTTGTTCTGCGTGTTTCAGCGATCCCTTGCCAAGCTCGATCCGCGCATGAGCATAAACCGCCAGAACTTCCGAACCAGCGTCTCCAGCCTCTCGGGCAAGCCTTGCGGCAATGCGATTGGCCTCCCGGGCGTCGCCAAATTTGCCAGCGGCGCATAGCGCACTGGAACGAACCAGCTGCGTCACCAGTTGGCCCTGGGTAGACAACTCCTCCGCCTTCAGGGCTCTGTCCGCTACCATCAGGGCCTCATCAACACTGCCCTCGCCACGGAGAATAAAGGCCCTGAGTGCGTCGACCCGGCCAGCAAGTTCGGGACGTTCGCCATTATCAAGATCATTAATCAGCGTTCTTGCCTGCCTGAACTGACCACCGATGGCATGGACCCAACCGTAGACGATTTTCAGACGAGCGCTTTTCTCCAGCAGCCCCGACGGCAATGACCGGCGGAGTCGAAGCAGTGACGCGGTATCCTGGCCAATCAGCAAGGCTTCTGAGCCTTCAGAGGCTATCCGGACCGATTCCTCAAGACTGCCACTGACCAGTGCATAACGCAGTGCCTCGGGAAACTGATGACGGTCACTAAACCAGCGACTGGCTTTCAGGGCACGCTCCTGCGCCCCGTCAAGGGCAGGTGTCTGTAACCAGTCATGGAGCAAAGGGTTCAAGCGGAACCAACGCCCACGGCCCGGTAATGGACGCAGTGGGATACCACTTTCCGACGCTGCCGAGGGCCGAAAGGCGTGGTCACAGCCGGCATCGGCCAATGCCAGAAACAGCTCGTCCGAGACGATCTCCATTTCCGCAATAATTCGAAGCGAACGCTGCTGACCAGGCGTTAGGTGAATTAGCACGGCATCCCTGAGAAACCGCTCAACACTGAAGGTCTCCTGGATCGGCAATCGTGATTCCGGTGTGGAGTCCAATTCCCTATGATACAGCCCCAAAGGCGTAATCCACCCCTCAGTCAGCGAATAAAGGTGCTCCACTGCAACCGTGGTCAGTTGAGTACGGTTGACCACGGCGTGAAAGAATTCGAAGGTTTCCAATCGTGTCAGCTCAAGCGAATCAGCACCGATTCTGTGGAATCGACCTTCCAGTTCGAACGTGTGGGTCTCAAATGGTAGCGGCCTTCTGGACACCATAACCAGGGCCAGACCAGAAGGAATGTTTTCAATGAGCTGCTGAAGCAGAGCTATGGCAGTTGGGTTGGCGACCGTGCCTACGTTATCAACCACGAGCACGTTGTCGCCATTAGGGGCGCTCCAGTAAGGATCAGACAATAGCAGGGCAAGCGCATCCATATTACTGGAGGCTTTCTGTTGTCCGGACGGACGGGAAGTGGCGCCGGGTGGTGTCAGCGCAATTTCAAGCAAGGCCAACAGACGCCCGGCATCGTTTTCCTGTCCGGTCAGGCCCAGCCACCGGAGGGTGTCGGGGCTACGGGAGGTTTCACGGAACGCCGCACTCAGGGCGTGGGTTTTTCCATAACCGGACGGCGCCTCCAGCAACAAGGCAGAGCCCGGTGTTATTGCAGCGGTCAGTTTCTCGGTCAACGCCGGCCTTTTGAGATAATTCGGAACGGGCTCCGGCATCCGTATCCGTTGGCGCAACAAGTCCCTGATCAACTCACCACGATGACTACCGCCTAATGTTGACTGGAACTCATCGTTGGCCGCACAGCCATCATCGAATGGTTTCACTCTTTGCCCCGTTGAAAGCCCGGAATCTATGAGCCTGGTGGGCCCTTACTCCGGCAAATGTGATCTCTGCTTTGTTGTTGCTGCGGCGCCCTGCATCGGGTTCGCCTTTAGTATTAGTAGAGAGAGGTTAAACCAAATCAGGGGTAGGCTGCAAAACTTTGACGGGGAGGTGACGAAACACCGGCAGGTTTCCAACAATCGGGGAAAATCAATGGCTTTAAATAAAAACGGCGGGCCTTGAGCCCGCCATTTTTACTTCACCCGGGATTAACTAACTACCCGGGTCATGACAACTTACCGTGTCCCCGCACGACGCAGAGCAGCGGGCGTGTAGTCACGTGACTTTCGGTCAACACCGAACTCGTAAGGGTTGGACTCTTCGTTGGTCAAACCGAGGACCAGATACCGGCCAGACAGCAGGTCGTAAAGAGTTTCAATGGCGTACCAAGGCACGATCTGATCGTAGAACTGCATGCTGTGCGCTTCAGCCACACGCCACAGTTCTCCACGGCCATCGTAGTGATCAATTACCCCTGCCTGCCATGTGTCTTCGTCAATGTAGAAGTCACGCTGGGCGTAGATATGACGCTCACCATCCTTCAGGGTGGCACGCACGTGCCAGACACGGTGCAGCTCGTAACGGGTCAGATTCTGGTTGATATGACCAGCCTTGATGATCTCGTCATAATCCAGGCTACGGTCGACCAGCTTGTAGGAATTGTACGGGATGTACATTTCCTTCTTTCCAACCAGTTCCCAGTTGTACCGATCAGGCGCGCCGTTGAACATATCGAAGTTGTCAGAGGTACGCATGCCGTCTGCAGCGGTACCCGGGCCGTCATAGGCAACCTGCGGGGCGCGGCGTACACGCCGCTGACCGGCATTGTATACCCATGCACGACGCGGTTCTTCAACCTGGTCAATAGTCTCGTGAACCAGCAGGACGTTACCGGCCAGTCGCGCAGGCGCAGTAATGGCCTGCTTGAAGTAGAACAGTACGTTCGGGTCCTGCCCCGCCTCGTAATCTTCCAGATAGGTTTTCCACGTCAGTTCATCCTGGAACTTCACAACGCTGAAAGCGCCGTCTTCTGTCGGAGTGACCTGCCCAACGTTACGCTGGACCGAACCACCACGGTAACGGGTGATGTGGTTCCAGATAATTTCCAGGCCATTCTGAGGAATCGGGAATGGCGTGGCCGTCTGGTAATTACCCAGGCCGTTACCGTCTTTGATCAGCTCCACAGTCGTGGCGTTGTCAACGGTATCCTCCATGACCTGTTCCGGATAAGCGGCGGAACGGTGCGTCTCGTATACCGGCATGACGTAATCGTCATAACGCTCGATCATTGCGACCTGTCCTGGCGACAGGTTTTCCGCATACTCATCAACGTTGCTCTGGTTGATGGTGAACTTCGGCTGTTCATTCGGGAACGGGTTCACGTAGATACCATCGTTTTCGTACCCGGCAGGAGGCGTCGTCAGACCGCCATCCCAAGCCGGAATTGCGCCCCCGTTCCCCGCTTTCTCAGCGCCCATTGGCGTGAGCGAGTCACCGAGCTTGGCCGCTTCCTGTGCGGAAACCGCGCCAAAGGCGTTACCCGCAATCAACGTTGCGGACAGGACGCCAGTAGCCAGTAGCTTCTTGTTCAGTTTCATTTAAATTACCTCGTTAAACGAATTCAGGCCGAATCAGAATGAGTAGGAAACGCTCGCACTCACGAAATCACGGTCGGTCAACTCGTTATACGGCTTGCCACCGAAAAAGTTTGTGTAACCGATATTACCGGTTATACGGTTCTGGTAAACCCCTTGCAGCGACAGGCCAATGGCCTTGTTGCCCTCACTGAAGTTACCTCCCGGGGAAGGCGCATAGCCCTGAACGTCATGGCTCCAGGCCAACTGCGGCGACAGGTTGATACCAGCGATTGCGTTCGGATAGCTCCACACCAGACGGGTACGGTAGCCCCAGGAGAAGGAGGTGGTAAAGCCCTCGTTGTTACAGTAGTTGGTATTGATGTTGGCGCCTGCTTCACAGAAATCACCCGTGAAGTTGGAGCCGTCCACCGGCAACGTACCGATACCAAAGGTACCTGAGCGACCGTAGCGGGCTTCATCTTCGTCCGGAAGATCGTGAACGTATGTGGCACCAAATTCCGTGATCAGGGACAGGCGGCTTGCCCCCATGACCTGGTCGAAGAACTTGATCAGCGTGAACTGCGCCTGGGAAACATTGAACCGGTCGTAGCCGTCAACAGGCTTTCCAGCCAGGTTGGCTCCACCGGATTCTTCGAGCCGCTGTTTTTCCAGCTTGCTTAGAATTTCCCCATTTGGACCACGCTGCTGCAAACCACCAAAGATCAGCTCAAATGCGTTCCACTGGAGCGGAACGTTATCACGGAAGCTGTATTCAGCACCCAGAGACCAACCACCCGGGGTCGTAGTGTTGATACTGATACCATAGAGATTGATGTTTTCGGGATACTCAATAAAGTAGCTCGGAAACGTGGAGTTCGGTTCATTCGGATCGTTCTGCTGGCTGCCGCTGGGTGAAGACGGATTGTTCACCAGACCACTGACATACGGCAGACGGCTGTTGTACTTGATGTAGTAGAAACCAAGCTCTGAATCGTTCAGTGCTGGCACATACCAGCGCAGCGCAACACCGAACTGGTCTTTGGAATCCGCCTCACGGTCCGCCAGACGAGGAGCGATGAACCCCTGCGCCGCCGCTTGGGAATCAGGCAACTGACCGGCCAACAAAACCGGACCACAACCATCAGCGGCAAAGTCGTTTGTGGAGAAGAATGTGCCGCAATCGTCCGGGCGAACCGGTTCCCAGTCAGCTTGCACAAACGCTTCAACAGTCACGTTTTCCGTGATACCCGCCGAGGCGTAGAACATTTCAACAGGCAACAGCGCATCCTTCAGTTCGGAGCCTGGTGCCCGGAAGGCAGGTACGTCAACCGGGTTAATGGTATTGATGCCGCCCTGGATGAAGGTACTTTCACCCCAGCTCAACACCTGCTTGCCGTAGCGGAGACTGACCGGGACATCACCAAAGTACCAGTCCGAGAAGACGTAGGCATCAAGGATTTCACCGCCAGAGGCATTGTCTTTGGCTTCATCGTTCAGTTCACGGCGCTGACCAACAGGATCAACGGCCCGATTCTCATCTTTCAATTCGAAGTCATACCAGTACCGACCACGAACAAATGCACCAACCCGAGTCAGTGTGTCACCGTCTACATCGTAGTTCAGGAACAGTTCGCTGTTGCCTTTGACAATCTTGGAATAGGTATCCCCTTTCTCGAAATTGAGATTACCGTCATCGTAGTTGTTAGTAGAGGCACCGATGTTGGCTAAGGGCTGGCCAGGAGTGTATTCAGGCCCCAGGTTACCCTGGGCAATCAACCGCCGGTCCTGTGACTCGGTACGCCAGCCAATGCCCGCCGACAGCGTGGTGTTGAAAGAGGCTTCCATATCCCCGACATAAAATGAATAGGCAGCCGCCTGGCCAGATACTCCGGCGGCAACTGCTACGGCCAGCGGCAATTTGGTCCACTGCTGCCATTGATGTGTTTTTCTTGTCATTGGAAGGCTACTCCATTGTTGTTCTGAGTCGCTGCTCTGATTATTGGTGTTCACGATGTTTGGAGGCTTCATGCACAGTGCTCGTGATGTTGGCACTATAGCTAACGCCATCGAACGCTTTGATCAGTCAAAAGTATGATTTTACGATTACGCCCCTCTCTGCGGCAGACTTCCCTCGCACTGAGTCACTATAGTCAACAAATTTGGATGCAACCAGCCGGCACAAATCACAGCATTTCAATAGCCATCGCCGTTGCCTCGCCACCACCAATACACAGTGCTGCAACGCCCTTCTTCTTGCCGTAGTGCTTGAGAGAGTGCATCAGCGTCACCAGCAGGCGGGAGCCGGTGGAGCCAACCGGGTGGCCCTGGGCACAGGCGCCACCGTGGATATTGACCTTCTCCGGGTCCAGGCCGAGTTCGCGGATGGGCATCATGGCGACCATGGCGAAGGCTTCGTTGATCTCGAACAGGTCCACGTCGTCCTTTGTCCAGCCGGTTTTGGCGAAAAGGGTTTCGATGGCACCCACCGGAGCGCAAGTGAATTCCGACGGATGCTGGGACTGAGTACTATGAGCGACAATCCGGGCTAATGGCTTGAGACCGCGCTTTTCGGCTTCGGATTCACGCATCAGCAACAGTGCAGAGGCGCCATCAGATATTGAGGAGGCATTGGCCGCGGTGACGGTGCCGTCTTTGGCGAACGCCGGCCGAAGGCTTGGGATCTTTTCGATGTTGGCGTTGTGAGGCTGCTCGTCGTCTTCAACCACCACGTCGCCTTTGCGGGTCTTGACGGTGACCGGGATGATTTCATCCTTCAACAAACCATCTTCGATGGCTTTCTTTGCCCGAGTCAGGGAGGTAATCGCGTATTCGTCCATCTCTTCCCGGGTATACCCTTTCTTGTCAGCCATTTCCTGAGCGAAAGCCCCCATCAGCCGACCGGTTTCCGCGTCTTCAAGGCCGTCCAGGAACATGTGGTCCTGAGGCGCCTGACCAGGCCCCATACGGTAGCCACTACGAACGCCTTGCAGAATATACGGAGCATTCGACATGCTCTCCATACCACCAGCAACCATAATGTCGTTCGTACCAGCCTTGATCACATCATGGGCAAGCATGGCGGCTTTCATACCAGAGCCGCAAAGCTTATTGATCGTAGTGGCACCGGTGCTGTCCGGCAGCCCGGCCTGGCGCATGGCCTGACGGGCCGGCCCTTGCTTGAGACCTGCGGGCAGAACGTTACCCATGATGACTTCCTGCACGTCCGCTGGCTGCAAGCCTGCACGACGAATGGCTTCTGCGATGCTGACGGCGCCCAGTTCCGGCGCGGAAACCGCAGCCAAACTGCCCTGGAATCCGCCCATGGGGGTGCGCGCACCGCTGACGATGACGACGTTGTCTGTGCTCATTGCTTGATCTCTCTATCGTTAGGGTCGTTCGTTATCGGATTGGAGTTCGTTTCATCCGACGCCTATCAGGCCTTGTGAGGTGCCTCGAGGTATTCTCTGGATTGCATTTCCAGCAACCGGGACTCCGTGCGCTCAAACTCAAACCCTAGCCGCCCACCGGCATACAGGTCCGTAATCGAAGCTTCTGCGGAAATGATCACCTTGACGTTGCGATCATAAAATTCGTCAATCATGTTTATGAATCGCCGGGCCTGATCGTCCTTGTCTTTTCCCAACACCGGGACATTGCTGATGATCACTGCGTGGAACTCCCTAGCCAGCTCGATGTAGTCGTTCTGGCTACGAGGGCCGTCGCACAGGGTTTTAAAATCAAACCAGACCACGTCATCCGCGTGGCTGAGTGCTGCCAGCTTACGGCCGTTGATATCCAGTTCCAGGCTGTGACTGCCTGCCTCAAGCGCAAGCCCGTCGTAACTTTTCTGAAGGCTTATGTCGGCATCCTCATCCAGAGGAAAGTGATACAGCTCAGCCTGCTCCAGGGTTCTCAAACGATAATCCACACCGCCATCCACATTCACCACTTCGGTGTGTTTCTTGACCAGTGCGATCGCAGGCAGGAAACGGGCGCGCTGCAAGCCATCCTTGTAAAGTCCGTCAGGCACAATATTAGAGGTACAGACCAGGGTCACACCACGGCTGAACAGACCATCCATCAATGTTGCCAGTATCATGGCATCGCCGATATCGGAGACAAAAAATTCGTCAAAACAGATCACCCGGGTTTCGTCTGCAAACATCTTCGCGACGATATCCAGGGGGTTTTTCTCGCCCTTCAGACTTTTCAGTTCCTTGTGAACCCGTTGCATAAAACGGTGGAAGTGCACTCGCATCTTGCGATCAAACGGCAGTGCTTCATAAAACGTATCCATGAGGTAGGTTTTACCGCGACCCACCCCGCCCCAGAAATACAATCCCTTCACCGGATCTTCTTTGCCCTTCTTGAACTTGAGGCGAAGTTTGACCATCG
>OJIO01001103.1_pt1 | contig 12978 bp, 11 predicted proteins | sample 1595621 | NCBI WGS metagenome assembly OJIO01 (sample SAMN05416776, study PRJEB24817) | seawater metagenome | isolation source: Sea water | place: Canada:Atlantic | collected 2013-07
CTACACTATCCTCTTCGTCGGCAGCGTCAGATGTGTATAAGAGACAGATTTGAAGCAACACAGTAAGGAACTGAAATTTCATTTAGTAACTTATGGATTCCTTTGATTGGCTTGAGTTCTGATTTGAAGGCCATAAAAGTTCGATCTCTATAGTCTTGTTCATAATTTTCAGGAAACTTCTTTTCAGCTAGCTTCTCAATGTGAAGAAATACACTTTGCAATGATTTCCCAACAAAATTAATTTCAGCATATTCCATGTCAATTTCTGCCCCAAGAGAATTTGCCATATCAATTAGAATCTTACTTGATATTTCTTCACTGTCTACAAGGACACCATCGCAATCAAAAATTATGCATTTGTATTTCATTTAGTTCACTTCTTCTGATCTATCCAATCTAAATAAATGGATACTCTACCTTGCTTAAAAACAATCCTCTTGCTTCTACACTCCAATCTTTTCCCAACCTTTTTCTATTGTCCATTGCATGCTTTACTTCCTCATATGTAACTTGACCTCTCGCTACATTAAGACACATACCAACTATGAGACGAATCATTCCTCTCAGAAATCGATTGGCTTCTACATGGTAAACATAGCCGCTATCGGTTTGTACCCACTCACTTCTGTAGATAGTGCACTTCTTAGTCTTTTCGTCTGATCCATTTTTGCAGAATGTTTCAAAGTCTCCATATTCAAGTAAAAGACTTGCAGCTTTGTTAAGGTCTTCTAGTTTTATTTTCTCTAATAGTGGAAATCGGTGTGATGTCCATTGTCTGAAGGGATCTCGTTCACCGACTATATGATAGGTATATGCACGTTTATTAGCATCATAACGGGCATGAGCATCATCATGGACAGTAATCACATCTGTTATTACTATTGCAAATGGAAGGATACTATTCAGTTTGTATTTCATTAATCCAAGATCAAACTCAATACTATCGAAGTGAAAGTAATATTCTGAAGCGTGGACTCCTGCATCTGTTCTACCACATCCAACTATTTCTAGATTTTCAGGTAAGAAGACGTGCAATGCTCTTTCTATGTTAGCCTGAACTGTATCAGGTGTGTTTTTTTGAGCTTGCCAGCCGTGAAAGTCAGTTCCATTGTATTTACACCTTACAAAATATCGCATCTTAGATTATTAGTTTTCGACTGTAAACATATGGAATATTTGAAAGAATACAGGAGAGGGAATTGTTCAATTGTTGAATCAGCTTGTAAATAAGTATTTGGTATACTGATCTAGGTGTTTGCTATGCAAATCACTCGTTAATCATCAAATCCAGGTCTTTTATACACTTCCACTTTTGAGAAGTAATGTATAATCATAGCCTCAATTTTCTGTAGTAAACTCAAGACAGGAAGTATCTCATCTTCAGAAAATATATTATGTTCCATAATCTCAACCCATGCACTGATAGATCTTCGAGTAGTGAGTAGCGCTATTTTTGCTGATCCAAGTGTATCATTTGGTATATCGGAATCCTCATCTTCATCCCATTCATCTTCGTCAAGTAAACCAGAGATAGCGCGATTACATTTTGCGTTGATAAAGAAGAGGTAGAAATGCAAGACTTCGAGGTTTAGTTCTAATTCATTTAGTTGTTTTTGCTGTTCTTCTGTACTTTTGATACCCAATTCTACTTCTTGGATGCTCTTGGAAGCGAATTTATCCATATCAATTGAGTGCAGTATTGGCCGCGCAATCGTCCAGTATTTGGCAGAAAGATGATTGAGTTCATGATTATCTGTGAATGCTGTTTTGGCCTCTTGTTCTGTTGCCGCTTTTTTAATATCCTCAGCTGTGATGACGATACCACGTCGTTCGATCTCTTTTTTAATCAACTCTGTTGCTTTTGCAAGGTTGTCACCTACACTTTCCCATAGCGCTTCATTTTTTTCATTAGTTGTTTCTTCTAATGCCCCTTTTTTACCAGGAACGAATATGGCGCAATGAGATGTCATCGTGCATCGTTCGCACCATCTATCACAGTAGTTGTAGATGAAAGGAATGTGGTTTGACATGTGTTTTGCTTTATTTGGGTTTGGGTTTTCTATTGTTGCATTTTCAAACTGAACTTAATAATATTATCCGAGCCCGAGCCAATTATCTATATCCCTCTTTGGAGAGGGATATAGGGAGTGGAAGAACACAACCAAGAACAAATCTAAGAATGTATCTAACAAAGAATTCATTTTATATCATAATTGTCTTCCCCAAATACTACGACAACGTCCACCTCCTTAATTGTTTAGTCTCATGGCTGTCTAACTGTTTGATGTGAGCGTTCATAAATGAAACGCTTTATTCCTCCGAAGGAGGATAAAAAGCGACATTGCTCGGGCACTGTTTGAAATTGAATAATTTCATTAATCCACAACTTAACAAATTCCACAATTCCACAAATCCTTCAATCCTTCAATCCTTCAATCCTTCAATCCTTCAAAATTTAACCATTAAATCCTTGACCCTTCAATTACAGAAATATCCCGCGTGTTTGCTCTAAGGAACAAGCCACGCTATATTATTTCTATAATATACGTGCGTTTGTTGTACAAGCCACACTTTAATGCCTACAAGCACATTGCGCTTCCATAAAACTATTTGTCTCGATAAAGAAAGGATAAGCATTTCCACTTCCTTCTAGTTCCCAATAGAATTTTGATCTTTTGGCTGGGTTGTTTCCTTCTTCATTCATAGTAGCAGCATCGTATAATCGTCCGTTGATGATTGTGTAAACTACATTTTCAGAGTCAAGAAGGTTTGTTGATGGATCACCGTCTATGACTATGATGTCAGCCAGTTTTCCCTCTTTAATAGAACCTATTTCTTTATCCATTCCTAGATATTCAGCGCCGTTCATTGTTGCAGATCTAAGAGCTTGCATATTTGTCATTCCTCCTTGACCTAACATCCATAACTCCCAGTGTGCACCTAATCCTTGTAGTTGTCCATGCGCTCCGAGGTTGATATTTACACCTGCATCTTGTAGCTTTTTGCAAGATTGAGAAGTTAAGATATGTCCGTTGTCATAATCTTCTTGAGGTGCCATAGTTCTGTGTCTTGATCTAGAATCTATGATGGGTCTCGGAGTGAACGTAAGTAACCTCTCTTTCTCCCACACATTTGTGTTTTGGTACCAATAGTACTCACCATTCAGGCCAGCATAATTTACAATAAGAGTAGGAGTGTTACTTGTATTTGATGCTGCCCAGAAGTCGATCACATCTTTATATAATGGTGCTACGGGGATATTGTGCTCAACACTTGTATGTCCATCAGCGACCATGCTCATGTTATGATAGAAAAATGATCCACCTTCTGGTACTACTCGTATACCCAGCTGACGTGCCGCTTCTATGACTTGTTGTCTTTGATTTCTTCTTGGTTGGTTGTAAGATTTGACACTGAATGCACCATAAGCTTTTGTTCTACGCAATGCAGATTTTGCATCTTCTAGATTGTTAATCACAGCTTTGAAATCTCCATCTGCACCATATAATATAGTACCCGTACTGAATATTCTTGGTCCCACCATTTCGCCAGATTTTACCATTTCTGATTGAGCGAAAGTGATCTCCGTATTTACAGATGGATCATGAGTGGTAGTAATACCGTAAGCAAGATTGGTGTAATATTGCCAATGCTTCTGAGGGCTGATTCCTCCTCGGAAAGCTCCTAAGTGAGCATGCACATCGATTATCCCTGGCATGATCGTCTTACCTTCTAGATCAATGATTTTTGTGTTCCTATCTAATCTTAATCCTTTTCCATCGCCAACATATGCTATCTTATTTCCATCAATAAGAACGGTCCCATTTTCTATGATTTGGTCTCCTTCCATGGTGATGATCTTAGCATTTCGAAGTGCGATCTTTCCAGTAGGTTTGTCCATATCTGTCATTAGATTGATCTTCAATCCTACTGTGTCAATCGGTGGTATGCTGTCTACCGCACCTTCTAGAAATAGGAATCTATCTGTCAGCTCCTCAGTGAAGTATTCATTACCCAATGTCCAATGTAGCTTCTTACTATCAGACGACCAATGAAGATTGATACCTGCATCTTTTGCAACTTGAGCCACAGGAACAGCTTTCGTTTTAGCAGATAGGCCAAATGGCTGACCGGTCATCGGCATAGGAGCGATATATACTTTGTATAGTTCTGTGAATGCTACCCATTTATTATCTGGACTCGGAGTGAATTGCGTTGTGTATTTAGTATTAAAAATCGTCTCAGTTGTCTTCTTCTCAAAATCGTATGCTTCGAATGACTTCTTGATATTTCCGAATACATATCCACCATTTGTCACAAATAGTTTTTTACCGTCTGCACTGTATTGTGGGTATTCTCCTTTTATTGTAAGTAGGGTAGGCTTACCTCCAATTACCGCGACTTCATAGATTCCAGGTTCTACATTGTAGGAGTAGCCCATGTGACCATTTCCTCCTTCTTTTCTGAAAGCTATTTTTTGACCATCTCCAGAGAAAGTTGGTGTTCGATAGATTCCCTTTTCTATGACTACATCTTGTCCACTATTACCATTGATGTTCATTTTTTTGATGGTACCCATCAGCTCATCATCCCATGTGACATATGTAATCCATTTCCCATCAGGAGAAAACGCTGGCTCAAACTCAAAGTGCTCGGCAGATGTCATTCTCTTTGGTGTACCATTTGGAAGACTCATTTTATAAATGTGTCCTAGTGCATTAAAGACTAAAGTCTTTTCGTCAGGACTTGTCACAGCATGTCTAATCACTTTTACTTCGAATTTATCAGCATCTACAGCATTGTCAAACTCTACTGTCTCCATCAATCTATGCTCTACCGATACTTCGAATGGGATATTGGTGGATTTTTTAGTGGCTACATTTACATTATGGATCTTTCCTTGTCCCCATATATAGATGCTCTTGTCATCAGGTGCCCAGTCGAATCCTGTGTACGCTCCGAATATAGCCCATGCTTCTTGCTGATCTTTGCTCAACCCATCAAAAAGAGGGAAATCTCTTCCCGTCTCCATTTCATGGATATACAAAACAGACTTAGTTCTTACTCTTCTTACATAGGCGAGTGTCTTGCCATCATGAGAAATCTGCGGTCTACATGCGCCACCTGGTCCTCCTGTGATTCGTTTTGTTTTTCCTGTCTCGCGATCGTATTGTTTGATGATGTAGATCTGGTCGTTTGGATCTTTGTTGTATTGGAAGTATCCTCCTGGATAGGCATCTTCACTATAGTAGATGTACCTGCCATCCGATGAGACAGATGGTTCGTTGATATCTTGTTGGTCGTTTTTCTTTTTTACGATTTGAATACCAGCACCGCCAGATGTATGATACATCCATAGTTCTCCTGCACCGAGTGATCTAGTACTTGAGAAGTGTTTTCTTGCGACTACGAAGTCAGTCCCAGGAATCCATTCTCCATTATTGAGCAATCGGAATTTCTCTTTTGTGAGCTGTTTAGCATCAGACCCATCTCCTTTCATGGTCCAGAGATTATCTCCTCCTCCTGCATCACTTGTGAATAGGATTTGCTTACCATCAGGACTCCATCTTGGCTGTACTTCCCATGCTAGACCTGTTCTGATCGATGTAGCTTTACCGCCTGTAGCTGGCATTATAAATATATCTCCCAACATATCAAATACCAATGTCTGTCCATCAGGGCTGATATCTACATTCATCCATGTACCTTCGGTGGTATTGATGGTGATGTTTTTACTTTCTCCAGGAGGATTGTTTACATCCCATTTTAGTTTGTCTTGAGCTGTAAGAGAAAATGTAAAGATGGCTAGCGTGAATAGGATAGATAATTTGATGTTATTCATTGATGATTAGAGTTTATTTTTTGTTGGGTAAATATAGGAAAACATATGCTACACTAATCCTTCGAATTTGAGTAAGTTTGATCATGTTAGCTGTAATTAATACGGAGGGCAACTAAAATTTTAACAAAAATGAAAATTAATATTTTACTACTATTTGCCTTATTAATAATTATCAGTTGTGTAAATAAATCGGATAATACTAAGACTATAATACCTATCGAAAATGAAATCACTGAGCATCTACGTCATGTAGTTTTGTTTAAATTTAAAGAAACAGCGACCCCTGCTGATATTAAAGTAGTGGAAGCTAGTTTTGTCGCTTTGCCTTCTAAAATTAAAGAAATGAAAGATTTTGAATGGGGATTAAATAATAGTACTGAAGAATTAAATAAAGGCTTTACGCATTGCTTTTTTGTAACCTTTAATAGTGAGGATGATAGATCTATTTACCTTCCTCATCCTGCGCATTTGGATTTTGTGAGTGTGTTAAGTCCGCATTTGGAAGATGTGTTGGTCTTGGATTATTGGACTAAATAAGTACAAACCTATTCTGAAAAGACAATAAATGTTTCCGCAAGGATATTATAAAACAGTTCAGAAAAAAAGTTATCGTTTTAATGCCCATTTTGTAGTCTAATCTTCTGATAACAATTAATAATTGAAGCAGACTTAGTTGAGACCTACGAAAGATCGGCAACAATGTCCATCAATAATTCATCTCCTCTTTTCAATTGGGTTTTTCTAGGAAACAGAATTTTAAGAATTTATTCATAAGTCACAAAATTCATTTCATGAAAAAGCACCTCTTTTTTCTTTTAGTTTTATTATGTCCAATATTTGTTTTCAGTCAAAATGTAGGTGTTGGTACGGAAGATCCCTTGATGAAATTACATGTTACTAATGCAGATAGTTCTGTTTTATTACTATTAGAAAATACTGAGGCATTAGCTTTTGGTGTAAAGACTTCAATGTACTTCAAAACAGTAAATGGTGTTTATCCATAAACTGGAGGTATTAAGACAATAGGGACTGGATTAGATATTAATGGATTCCCCACTGCACGACTTGGGTTATTTACCTATACACATTCTAGTACAAACGGTCTAGCAGAACGCATGAGTATACTGGATAATGGAAATGTGGGGTTAGGTCTTTTCTCCCCGAGTGAGAAGCTAGAAGTGGAAGGGGGAATAAAAACGGATTCTATTGAAGTAACATCATTTCTCAAATTGAGTGGCTATAATTACTTTGGAGGAAATGATGATGGTGTCATTATGAGTGATCCAGGAAAGGTAGGAAGTGATATTTTTTTAGTGGCAAATGGTTCTATTATATTTGAATTTGATAAAAATGATAATAACGACGGGTGCTTTGAGATTAAAGATGGTAGTGGTACTACAAAGTTTAAAGTGCTTAAAAGTGGAACAGTTGTAGCTGCAGGAAAAATTCAGAATGTGACTGATCCTGTTAATGCTCAAGATGCAGCGACGAAGGCGTATGTAGATTTATTAGAGACTACAGTAGCTTTACTTGAAGCGAAAGTAGCTGTACTCAGCAATTTTCTAAATCTTACTGTTCAGCAAAGATTGGACTCAGGCGAAACACCTATAGAAATCTATAACAGTGACAACAGTTTATTGGATTCCTTATATGGCAAAACATACACAGGGGGCTTGATAACGTACTTAGACACCATTACTGGTACAGGTTTGATTGCGGCACCTATTGATCAAAGTTCAGGAGCGGAGTGGGGATGTTTGGGTGATGAAATAGGAGGAACAAGTGCTTTGATAGGCACAGGGCAAGCCAATACGGATACCATAGTTAATTTTTGTGGAGAATATGGAATAGCGGCTAAGTTGTGTGATGATTTAGTAATTGGGATATATGATGACTGGTTTTTACCTTCAAAAGATGAATTGAATGAAATGTATTTAAGAATTGAAAATGGAGCACCAGCACCAAATACAAATATTGGTGGTTTTTCTAGTGGCTACTATTGGAGTTCTACAGAGTACTTCAGCTACTTTGCGTGGTTTCAGTATTTCTTCAATGGCAGTCAGAGCGACGACGGTAAGTTCAACCTTGACTTTGTTCGGGCAGTTCGGGCTTTTTAACAATTCAACTATCCTGACGCTTTCGGTCAGGACTTGTTTAACTATTTGGTTATACCGCGGAGCGGTCGATTTTCATTTTGCTTATAGTTATGTACTATATTTTTCCGGGTTGGTAGTATGTCAGTTGCTATTGAAGACTTATGAGTATGCTAAGTACTTCTTGAAGAAGGGATATTCGCAAATAGCGAAATCCCTTATAGATTGGGAGTTCCCATCACTTTACTTCTGAACTATTACTCGTTTTTTGAATATTTTCACGTAAAAATGGTGCAATGAGATTTGAACTTTCTTTGCCGCTCGCCCTAGTGTGGCTTGCTACGAAGATGCAAACGCACTTTGGCTGTTTTAGCGTTGCCGGCGTTCATTTCTTTCTTGAAAAAGAAACGACGAGTGTTTGCTATACAAGCCATCTCTTATACCAAAGAATTCAAGTCTTTACCCAGCACTTAACCTAACACATAAAACTATAAAAATAGATCTTTTATAGTTTTATGTAAGGCTGGGTATTTACTTCGTAAGCCACCCTTCGCACTTTTTAGAATAAAATTTCCTAAACATATCTAAACTCACCTCCGCTAAGGCTACAGCTCAGACATAGATCTGTTTTTAACGAAAATTTGATTCTAAAAAACTATGCTGTCTAAGGACGTTTTTTAAACTGTAAGCAAATAATTAGAAATTATTCGAGAGAATTTTAAAATAGAGCTTACTTCTGAAAACCCCGAAGAAGTAAAAGTATACTTGGGTCGGGATAGGAAGCGCGTCGGAAATTCGGATTAGAAAGAGAGGATGGAAATTAACTATGTGGGATGAATTACTGCTTGCTTTGGGAAGTGTTATTTCCCACCAAAGTACTGGCTTATTCTATTCAGGATTGGTAAGTGTTGGTTGATTTTTGATTATCAATTATGTTGTATGGAGCGCATAACTGATATATGTGAAAGTCGGTTATCAAAGGAGGATATAGATACTTGCTGTGTGTCACAAAAAAGGAACTCACTCATAATCATTTGTTCTCATATTGAAAACTTTTTGTATATTTGATATGTGAAAAGGATTATCGCTAAACGAACAATTCGAGAGTTGTCTTTAACATTAAGGGCAATCAATACCGACTTGTAGCTAAAATTAACTATCAAAGACAATGGCTATTTATAAGATTCATTGGTACTCACAAAGAGTATGATGAAATAGACTCGAACAACATATGAAACAGACACTAATTAAAACTGAAAAGCAGTATGATAAGGCTCTTGAACGATTAAATGAAATATTTGACGCTAAGCCGAACTCAGCAGAAGGCCAAGAAGCTGAATTATTAAGTTTACTAATCGAAAGTTATGAAGAGACTAATTATGTTATAGCGTCTCCTGATCCGATTGTAGCGGTAAGAATAAGAATGGAAGAATTGCAACTAAAGCAAAAAGATTTAATTGGAATTGTAGGATCAAAAGGAATAGTTTCTGAAGTACTTAATAGAAAGAGAAGACTAACAGTAAAGATGATTAGAAATCTATCCGAACGTCTCAAAATTACTCCTAACGTTTTAATTCAAGAATACGAACTACGCTAAGAGAAGCGACACATAACACCATATGATCATAGGCATCCACTATTTAGTCCTACTTCTCTATGTAAACAATATAATCTCTAATGTATATCTAAATTGCATAGCGGTATAGCACGCCAGATATACTTTATTTATTGAAAGCAAACGAAGGTGAAATTGCGAAAAAATCATTGTTCAACACTAGTCTTTTAATTGTATAATGTAGAGCATTCCGATAAATATGAAAATATTCAACACAGAAAAAATAAAAGCTTGGGATGCAAATACCATCGAGAACGAACCTATTGATTCTTTAGAATTAATGGAACGTGCATCAAAAACATTTGTAAGTTGGTTTACCGAAAAGTTTTCGAATAAGACGACCCCTATATATGTTTTTTGCGGAAATGGTAACAATGGAGGTGACGGGTTTGCTATCAGTAGACTCCTTCATCAAAAATCCTATGACGTAATTGTTGTTGCGCTTTCGGTTTCTGATAAAAGATCAATCGATAATCAGGCTAACCTTAATGCCATCCAAAAGATGAGCGATCTTAAATTTTTGACCTTATCCGACAGTGAAGATTTTCCACCCATTCAAGATTCGTCTATTGTTATAGATGCTCTTTTGGGTACTGGGCTTAAAGATGAAATATATGGTTTTACTCAATATTTAGTCCATTTTTTAAATCAATTGAATGTAATTCGAGTAGCTGTTGATATTCCCTCTGGATTATTCGGAGATGAAACGTCAACAGGTGTCATATTCTATGCCGATTATACTTTCTCATTTGAGCAACCCAAATTAGCTTTTATGTTTCCTGAGAATCATAAATATGTTGGGAAATGGATTGTGAAATCTATTCATCTTTCAGAGGAATACTATGCTAGCGAAAGGGCAGATAATTACCTTCTAACGGATAAAATAGTTCTATCCCATTATAAGAAAAGAAGAAAGTTTGAGCATAAAGGAAGTTTTGGACATGCTATTTTGATTATGGGGAGTAGAGGAAAGATTGGTGCTGCCGTCCTTTCAACATTTGCTTGCTTGAGATCTGGATGTGGATTGGCAACAGTTTATACTCCATCTTGCGGCTATGAAATATTACAAACGAGTATTCCTGAGGCAATGGTAATTACGGATAATAATGATTCCTATATTGGTAGTTTGCCTGAAACAGATAAATACGATGCTATTGGCATTGGATGTGGGCTAGGTATAGAAAATGAAACCCAAAAGGTCTTAGGAGAATTATTGCAGAATTCAAAGCAACCATTAGTTCTGGATGCGGATGCCTTGAATATAATAGCTTCGAACCCAGAGATGTTAAATGAAATCCCTGAAAACTCAATCCTAACACCCCATCCAAAAGAATTCGAAAGACTATTTGGAAAGACTTCTAATGATTTTGAAAGGAATAGCCTTCAAAGGCAAAACGCCATTAAATTAGGATGCTTTATTTTGCTGAAAGGTGCACATAGCTGCATTGCTACACCCGATGGAACATGCTATTACAATTCTACAGGAAATCCTGGGATGGCTACAGCGGGTAGCGGAGATGTGCTTACTGGAATTATTACAGGCTTATTGGCTCAAGGGTACTCCTCTAGGCCTTCATTATGTATTGGAGTCTATTTGCATGGATTAGCGGGTGATATTGGCGCTAAAGCGCTAGGTGAGGATTCTTTAATCGCGAGGGATCTCATAAAATATCTGCCAAATGCATTTATGGAGTTGAATGATAATTAGGAATATTAAAAGAAGGATTAACGACGATTAATAATGTCCATGCAATCATAGCTAGTTGCTAACTAGTCTTCAAATTCTAATCACAATGAACCTTAAAGAAAACAAAGACCTAAATGGACGAATTAAATAGCGAGTTGAGAAGGATTAATATTGCTTACAAAAGTTGCGCTCTACTCATTTCTGATTTCGAAGATGAAAATGAAAGCAAAGAATATAATGGCTGTACGTTTAAGATAAATGGGCTAAATATCGTTTGCAGAAGTGGTAAGGTAACCCCTAAAAAAAACGGACAATTCGTTACTTTTTGGAAACGAAGTACACAAGGGACTACCGAACCATATAAAGAAACCGATGAAGTTGACTTTTATATCATAAATGTGACCAAAGAAAATAGAATAGCACAATTTATATTGCCAAAATCAATGCTAATTGAAAAAGGAATCATGTCCACATCTCACAAAGACGGGAAAAGAGGATTTCGAGTATATCCGATTTGGGATTCTGTTAACAACCAACAAGCTGCAAGAACTCAGAAATGGCAATTAATGTATTTTGTAGAATTTGAGACTGACCAGAGTTTGAAAATGTTGAAAGAGTTATTTGAAAAAGATTAGAATATGATGGTTGAGAATAATAGGCTTACATGTACTGGCTTATTCTACGAATGGTGGTTCATTGTTTGATAATTATTTCTATATTTAGTTTTATAATGTGTTAGTATCAAAAGATCAATTGCAGCGATAGCCGTTTTGCACAGTGACTTACGTAAGTGTTCATCAATTTGAATTTCATGAAAGATGGTCGTATATTATTTGAGGGCAAATGTCTCATGAACATCTTGATATGGATAATACTCGGGTATACACGGATAATGTTCAGGATTGGGAAGTGTTACTAAATTGTTGATTATCAATCACATTGTGTTGAACGCATAACCGATATATGTGGAAGTTCTATATCTTGGACTTCCACATATACACAAGTTATAGCCAATTAAAATTTGAAACAGACTAATGCCCATGGATAGCTCATTTGTATATTTCTTAGTCTGCGGTAGTACTAGTTTAACAATGTGGTATAAGATGCTTAATATTATGGAAGCTAAAGGCCAGAAAGTAAAATATTTTCATTCTGATCCTAGGTACTATTTTGATTTCTATCGGATAATACAGAACGAATCTAAAAAGCGAACACGCCATAAATATTTAGCTCTACTTTGGGGACAATTCTTGATTATACCAATCTATTTAATTGGAATGTATTATTTGTTTTGGTGATGGCGGACAATACTTAAAATGAGTAATCTAAAGTGTAGATAAGTATTTCCTGTTAATGGTTAGAAGGTGAAATTTGAATCTGAAATTTAGGAAAGCACAATTTTCGCTAAAAATAGATGAAATAATATTGAGCAATGTATTTAGGAATAAGTTGATTTGAATAAATCACTGAATACTGAAAGAAGAAGTGAGAAGTAATCATTCCTAACCAGGATGAGTTATAATATAAACTCGAATGATTAGAATTTGAAGAAAAAGGCTATAACACCGTATGATCATGTCATGCACTCTTTAGTTCCAGTCTGCCTTGTTAGTAAAGTGAGATTTATTGCATAACTTAGCTTTATCACCAGTAATGCACGCCAGATATACTTGATCCGTTAGCAAGCATTCCCCCTATTAGGCCACCCAAAAATCAGTAAGAAAAGATACTAATTTCCTAA
>OJIO01001106.1_pt1 | contig 12952 bp, 6 predicted proteins | sample 1595621 | NCBI WGS metagenome assembly OJIO01 (sample SAMN05416776, study PRJEB24817) | seawater metagenome | isolation source: Sea water | place: Canada:Atlantic | collected 2013-07
ATGTCGTACATAATGGAGATGTCTGACATATCCTCGTTAACAAGATAAAGTGAAATCCAGAATTCAAAATTTTATCAGTTTAGTTGACTGACTACCAACACCGTTTCCAGTCATTCTAATATAGTAAGTACCCGTTCCAAGATCAGTAAGATCAACTCTTGCAGTTACACTCATTTCTATTTGTTTTACTAATTCACCATTTACATTGTAGATGGAAGCGAGTTCGAAGTTTGGAGAGGCATCGATATTCACGTAGTCTTGTGTTGGATTAGGATATACATTGACCTCTATATTGGTAGCTTCTATTTGAACAAGTTTGATATCCAATAAGCTAGTATATCCATCATAATCGAATTGCTTTAGCCTATAATAGTTATCTCCTATGGAAGGATCATAATGAGTGTATTGATATTGGGCAGCTTCATTTTTACCAGGCACAAAATCTAGAATTTCCCACTCTAGAGCATTTTGACTGTACTGTATTTCAAAGCCATCGTTATTGATTTCTGAGGATGTTTCCCATTCGAGATTCACATTATTATTTTCTTGATGAGCTTCAAAATAGGTTAATTCTATAGGTAGAACTCCGTTAAGTATTTCAAGATTTCCATCCGTACCAAAAGGGTCAGACCATCTTTCGTCAGTATATAGATTTGATCCACCCAATGTTTTTAAGAATGCTAGCAATTGATCTTTTTCAGTATTTGTAAGATTTAAATTGCCGCCATTGCCTTGGAGTCTATTGTCCAAATTGTTGTTGCTGGGATTATTAGGAATATCATTATAGTGATTGATCACATCCAACAAGGTTGCCAAGCTGCCATCATGCATATATGGGCCGTTCTCTACACCACTAGCATTTACTATATCTCTAAGGCTAGGAGATCGCTCATTTGTTAAGTCAAGACTTCCAGGTGATCCAGCTACACCTATGACCCCATTGTTATTCGAATTAGGATCAATATCAAATTCTGGTGCTCTGTGGCAACGATTACAGCCTGCATCATTGTTGCCCATGTATAGTGTCTTTCCATTATTTTCTTCTGTTGTAAAATTAGGGAAATTGGCATTGTTATTTCCAACCTGAGCTCTTCCCACATCATATTTCGAATCAAAAGATTGCATACTTCTAACAAACTGGGCTAATGCATTTTGCATTCTTTCTTCAGTGATCGTCTGGTCACCAAATGCAAGATTAAACAGTTCGTCATAGTAGTAGAGATCATCTAATCTTAAAATCAAAGAATCAATGTCTGGATCACCATCTTCTCCACTAAAACCCATTTCAATATGATCTTGAATAGGCATAGTCGTTTGTTCTTCTAAAGAGTTTGCTCTTTCGTCCCAAAAGAAATTTTCTTCTTCTCCGAACCTAGCACTGGACAATCTTGTAGAATGTCGACCCGTCAATCCACCATCATGGCCTTCGCTCTGAATGGCATTGTCTCCAAAAGCAAGTTCCTGTTTATGACAGCTTGCACACGATATTGTATTGGTGAGAGATAAGTTATTGTCATAGAATAGGACTCTTCCAAGAGTCGCCGCTTCATTAGTGATGGCATTGTCACCTGGGGTATTATCTTCATTGATATATGCCGGAATACCCTGACTGCTATAATTGAACAGAATATTCAAATCGATAGTGCCCGCAGCTAATAGAAAAAATGAGAATATGGATATAATTATTATGTTCCGTTTTTTCATAAAGAATTACTTTTAGTGCGTTTTGAATGAACTTCAACACTAAAAGGAGCTCTTTAGGATTTCGTACTCAGTAATTATCGATTATTAAAAAAATAGTCGGGATAATTTATTTGATGCAATTATATATTTTTCTGGACATTGCGATGTAGAGAAAAAGTAAACAACCAGGAGGAGTAGATGAGAAGGTCTTCAGGGTTAGTCATTTTTATCATTTATTCTTTTTAGTACTTGTCGAACTCTGCCTGTATCTTTTATTTTAAATCTAGCTTTTGTTTTAGTAATACCGACCTTTATTGTATAAGCCCAATCAGGAACTTCTTCGAACATGTATTCGTCTGTCCAGTCATCACCTATTACGGTAATAAAATCATATTCTTCCTGTAACAATAAACGGCTTACAGCTCTTCCTTTATTAACATTGCTGCTTTTAATTTCAATCACTTTGTTTCCCTTTAGAATAGAGAGATCATTATTGGAAACCATACTTGTTAATACAGTATTGAGTTCAATGGTCCGTCTTGTTGCAAGTTCAGGATCGGCAGTTCGATAATGCCATGCTAAGGAATAATTCTTAGTTTCAATAAAGGTTCCGGGTGTTCTATCTACAAAAGTCTCTAGAATTGGCCTTAGGTTTTGCATCCAATCCGTTTTTAGTCTTTCTAATTCAATCCATTCATTATTTTGATAGAGCCATACACCGTGATCCGTTACCAAAGTATAATTCTTATGCTCAAACCATTTCTGGAAGGTTGCTTTATCTCTCCCGCTTATTAGTACTACAGTCGTATTTTCTTTTTCTTGCAATGAATCCAATAACGAATAAAGTTCTTCGTCAGGCTCGGCATCTTGTGGGTTGTCTTTAAAACCTACCAATGTGCCATCATAGTCCAATAGTAATAACCTCTTTTTCTTTTCATGAAAGTCAATTACTAGATTTTCTTCATATTCCCCCAGTAGTTTTTTAGTAGTGGTTGTATTGTTGAGTTCTTCAGTACCTTTTAATGATGTTAAAAATTCTTTAGCCCACTTTTCTACATTATATCGCTTTAATCGCTTTTGCATAATCTCTATGCGGGTATGTTGTTCTTTTAAGGGCATTGTCAATGCACGATTCAGATTGTTGGCAAAATCTTCAAAGTTGAGCGGATTAATTAACAATGCTTCATTCATTTCTTGAGCTGCCCCAGCCATTTCACTTAGTATTAAGACACCATCCAAATTGGTTCTTGTAGCAACAAATTCTTTCGCTACTAGATTCATTCCATCTCTAAGGGGGGTGATCAGAGCAACATCAGAGGATGTATATAGATCTATTAAATCATCAAAAGGTACAGACCTATATAAATACGAAATGGGAGTCCAACTTAAAGTAGCGAATTTGCTATTGACACGACCTACAAGCTCATCGGTTCGTCGCTTTAGTTTTTTATACTGCGATACATTAGATCGGGAAGGTACTGCCAACATAATTAATCGAACTTTTCCTTTATACTCAGGAAAGGAATCCAAAAAATACTCAAACGCCTTTATTCTATTAGGGATCCCTTTGGTATAATCCATCCGATCAATCGATAAAATCAATTTTATATCATCAATCGGTTCATCTTCCATTTGCTTAGGAAGTGCAGCTTGTTCTTTGTTACCATTATTGTGTTCTAAAGCTGCATTGTGAAACTTGTCATAGTCTATTCCCATGGGAAAAGAATCTACCGCTATAACCCTATCGTAAAAACTTATATTATTGAAATTTACATCTAACCTAATGATACGTTTGATAGAACTTAAAAAATGACGCTCGTAATCGTAAGTATGAAAACCAATCAAATCCGCCCCTAACATACCTCTAAGAATTTCTTCACGACGAGGAAAAGTTCTGAAAATTTCAAATGAAGGAAAGGGTATGTGCAAAAAGAACCCAATATTTGTATTGGGCCTTTGATCCTTTATTAGTTGTGGTAAAAGAAGCAACTGATAATCATGCACCCATACGGTATCACCATCTTCAAGGTTTTCTAGAACAACTTTGGCGAATTTAATATTAACCCGTTTATATGCTTCCCATTCATGTTCCTTGAAAATGGAATATTCCATAAAATAATGAAATAAGGGCCACAAAGTCTTATTACTAAAACCTTCGTAATATTCTTTGATATCTGTGGTTGTCAGAGGAACAGAAACACAATTCTCCGCTAATATTCTGCTTTCTACTTTTTTAGAGAGCTCAGGACTTAATTCGTCCTCATTAATACCTGACCATCCAACCCATACTCCTTTTCCATCACCATGCACAGACTTCATTCCTGTAGCTAATCCACCTACACTTGGTGTTACGACTAGTGAGTCTTCATCTATAGAAATTTGTAATGGTAGTCGATTGGAAACAATTATTGTTTTATTCATGCTGTGATTTGCCTATTTGATAGATTGCGTTAATTTAGCGAAAAATTGGGCGATACCAACTTTACAAAGTAAAAAATGATGAATAATTTAGATTACGGAATTATAGGAAATTGTAGAAGCGTAGCTTTAATTTCTAAAGAAGGCTCTATTGATTGGTGTTGTCTTCCTCAGTTTGATTCTCCTTCTGTTTTTGGGAAAATTTTGGATGAGAAAATTGGAGGTTCATTTGGATTTAGAGTAGATGATAGCTATACCATCAAGCAATTCTACAAAGATAATACAGCCATTCTAGTGACAGCTTTTAGCAATGGTATAGATGCTTTTGAAATTCGTGACTTCATGCCTAGGTATTTTAAGGAAAATGAAAAATATCATTCACCACCAGAATTAATTAGACACATTAAATATATTTCTGGAAAACCAAAATTCAAAGTTGTTTACGATCCCAAATTGGAATATGCCAAAGGTGAGACCAATACTTTTATTAAAGATGATTTTGTAGTTAGCTTAACTAAAACGGAAGCTTTTGATTCTTTGTTTTTGTACACAGACCTAAACAAAGAGGCCGTTGTCAATGGAGATTTAATAACGATCACTTCAAATCACTTTTTCTTAGTTGGTTACAACGAAAAAATATTTGTGCCAGATCTAGAAATGGCATTTTTAGAATACCAACGAACTAAAGTCTATTGGTTGAATTGGATGGAGAATACAGCTAGCTTTAAGAAATACAACGACGACATTGCCCGGAGTGCGATGACCTTGAAGTTATTGAGCTATGAAAAAACGGGAGCAATTTTAGCTGCCGCTACAACCTCTTTGCCAGAAACAATAGGAGAAGTTAGGAATTGGGATTATCGATTTTGTTGGATTAGGGATGCTTCAATGGTGATCAAAGTCATGTCACAAATAGGACATAAAAGTATTGCAAAACGATACATTGAATTTATTATCAATTTGATCTCAGATAAAGACGAGAAATTCCAAATAATGTATGGAATTAATGGTGAAAAAAATTTGACAGAAGAATTCCTAGACCACTTATCTGGCTATAAAAATTCTAGCCCAGTAAGAATTGGAAATGCTGCATTTAGCCAACAACAAAATGATATTTACGGAATTCTGATGGATGTGATTCATCAATTTTTACTAAACTTTAACAATGATATTGAAAATGGCGAAGCCCTCTGGAGCATTACCAAAAGTATTGTTTGGTTGGTAGACAAACATTGGCAAGAACCTGATAAAGGCATCTGGGAATTCAGATCAGGAGATCAACATTTTACTTTCTCAAAAGTGCTTTGTTGGACAGCCGTAGATAAGGCTGCCAAGGTCGCTAAGATTTTGGGTAAAACATCCAAATTGGCAGAGTGGCAATCACTAGAAGTCGCAATAAGCGAAGATATCATGAAACATGCTTGGAGCGATTCTGCACAAGCGTTTACTCAAGCTTATGGATCGGATGATTTGGATGCCTCCGTTTTATTGATGGAGTCATATGGTTTTATTGATGCTTTGAATCCGAAATATGTAAGTACCGTAAAAGCAATTGAAAGAGAACTTTGTAACGATGGTTTGCTATACCGATATAAAAATCAAGACGATTTCGGTTTGCCTTCTTCTTCATTTACAATTTGCACCTTTTGGTTTATTAATAGCCTGTATAAAATTGGGGAAGAACAAAAAGCAGTCATACACTTTGAAAAGCTTTTGTCCTACAGCAATCATTTGGGGCTCTTCAGTGAAGATTTAGATTTTGAAACAAAACGTTTACTAGGTAACTTTCCACAGGCATATTCGCATTTAGCCTTGATTGAAACAGCTATTAATTTATCCAAAATCACAGAAGTAGAAAAAGTTAAGGATATTTTGTCTTAATTAGACAAAGTATCTTTTTCTTTGCTCTATTTATGTGACCGCCTTTATAATCAGCAAGAGATTAATCTAAACGTGTAGTATACATTTGATTAACTACTCTATCGATCGGTTCAATAATTCTAAAGGTTCTGAATCAGGCATTACCACAGTTTTGAGTAAACCCAAGACGAAAAAATTAATGGGAGTTAACGATTCCTTATAAGCGGAGGTCCTCCCGAAGGGCGGCTTCCACCTTATATATTGTTATGGCTGGGTTCCTAGTTCCCTTTCACTATTCGTTCGAGTACTTTATGGCCTGAGTTTAGGTCTTTAATTTCAAGTAGGTAAGTTCCTTGAGGCAAGGTTTGAATTTGAATTGCAGACTGGTTTGTTGTGCTGACAATTAATCTTCCTTGTAAGTCATAAATAGTTGCATCGTATTTTAGATTTCCCGAAACATCAATGTTGATAATATCTATTGCCGGATTTGGATAAATATTAATCGTTGAATTTGCTAATTCATGAATTGCTGTAACTAAGTCCATGCCATCGCAATCCTCATCTATACCATTGTTTGGTATTTCTTCAGCATCAGGATTAATGTTTGAGTTGTTGTCGTCACAATCGTCAGCCATTAAGAAACCATCTTGATCTAAGTCATCATCAAGAGTCGTAGAATTACAATCATCATCAATTCCGTTGTATGGATCTTCAGTTTGGTCAGGATTGATATTTGGGTTGTTATCATCGCAGTCATCAGTAAGCACAAACCCATCTTGATCTAAGTCGTCGTCAAGTGTTGCAGAGTCACAATCATCATCAATTCCATTATAAAGTTTTTCTTCTTGGCCAGGATTGATATCTGGATTGTTGTCATCACAATCATCAGCTAGCAAGAACCCATCTTGGTCTAAGTCGTCGTCAAGTGTTTCAGAGTCACAATCATCATCAATTCCGTTGTAAGTTTCTTCTTCTTGGTCTAGATTGATATCTGGATTGTTGTCATCGCAATCATCAGCAAGCAAGAACCCATCTTGATCTAAGTCGTCATCAAGTGTTGCTGAATCACAATCATCATCAATTCCGTTGTAAGGCTCTTCTTCTTGGTCAGGATTGATATCTGGATTGTTGTCATCGCAATCTTCATCAGTGAAGAAACCATCGCCATCCAAATCAACTAGAGGTAAGCCTGCTTTTATATTTATATTGTCTAAATACATGTTGTTACCGTAGTAACTAATATTGGCAATATAGAATTTGATAGACGTATTATCTATTAATGGTAATAAGTCGAGCACTATGGTTTTCCATTGATCGTTTTCTGGAAAAAATTCACCTGCCATTGCGTCGACTGTCGCTAATTCTAATCCACCACTTTGCCAAAATTTAGTTAAAGTTTGACCACAATCAATGGAATAATAGACAGCAAGACTGTCAATGAATACACTGGTGCCACTTTGATAATAAGTGTATGCTATATCAAATTCTAGTGTGGGCAGATCTGTCTGACTTAAGTTTACCGATGGTATTTGGATATAATCTTTTTGTCCATCTACATTGTACGCGAAATTATTGACAGACACACATCCTGTATTGTCGCCAAATGCACCAATGTTAGAAGCACTTGCCCAAGTATAACTATTGTCATCATTAATGATTTTCCAATCGGTCGGCACTAAGCCAGAATTAAACGGTTCAGATATGTCTAAATTTGCCGAGTAATCAACAATTGTAATGTAGTCTTCCCACAGAAGAGTATCCATTCCATTAGCATCGGACACAATTAATCGAACGTCATAAACTCCTTGATTCGAAAAAGTGATTATTGGATTTTCATCAATGCTTGTTTCTGGTGTTCCGCCTTCGAAATACCATTCTTTGATTTCGTCATGGTTTTGAGATCTATTTTCAAATTGAATCGGTATTCCAGGGCATGTTTCAACGGAATGCGCAATGAAATTTGCAGACGCTGGATAATCAGTACTCTTAACGACTTGGTTTTCCCAAACCCCACGACCGAAAGTTGCTATTCTAATAATATTGGTTCCTGCAATAATTTCAACGTCAGAAACATAAACATTTGGTAAATCAATCATGAATGGTACCCAGTCCGCATATGTATCGTCTTTGTAGAACAAGCCTACTTCAGTCGCTATATATAAACAGTTATCCGGATGTCCAGCTTGGTAAATGATTTGATGTGAAGGAAAATCTGGTAAGCTGCCAGATATATTCGTCCAAGTAGAACCTCCGTCTTCTGAATAATAAACATTCGTTTCTGGACTATACGAACTGTAGGTCACCCAAACTTTATTTACATCAGTAGGATGGATTTCAATAGAAGAAAAGAAAGAATTAGGTAAGTTCTGACTTGTTAAATTCCAATTGACCCCACCATCTGTAGTCTTGAATAAATCCGTTCCTTCAGCAAAATAAATTACATCACTATTAGCTTTTGCAATTTCAATTACATCTATTGGGCTTTCAAAATAATCACTAATTGCTTGGGAGGAGTTTCCGCCATCCAAGGATTTCCATAATTGTTGTCGACCTAAGAATACAATATTAGGATTATTTGGATCTATTTGAATGGGAGTTTCCCAATTACTCTCGCCATTGGCATCATTAAATATTCCGAAGTGATTTGAGCCTCCGTTAATGGTTTTAAGCATTGCCCCATTCTGATAGGAATGATAAATAATATCTGGATTAGAATAATCAATTTCTGTTTGTAGTCCATCCCCACCAGAATACCGATTCCAATTACCATTTTTAAATAAGTGTGTTCCGTTATCCTGAGCACCAGCGCTTATTTGAGATATATCCATTTGAGAATTGGAAAAATCATAATATTGAGTTATTTGTAAACCTAAACTTATATTCTGCCAGGTATCACCAAAGTCATAAGATCGATAAGCACCACCATCATTACCACAATATAGAACATCACCAAAATATCTAATCCAATGAATATCCACATGCATATTTCCTGGTTGTACTTGATTATATGAAGTTCCAGAATCAGTTGAGCGGAATACTCTTACTCCTCCTACAAAAAGCTCATCTTCATCTATTGGTGATACATCAAATGCCATGTCATACCAAACTTGATCAGTTAATGGATTTCCAGTATTAGCATCATGTTGTGGGATAAAACTGTTACCATTATCCGAAGATTTCCAACATTTAGTTGCAATATCACCACCACCTAAAAAATAAACTACATTGGGATTTGCGGGAGTAACAGCGATTTGCATTCTGGAGATTTCATTTATGGATGAAGTCTGCAATGGCATTGGACTAAAAGAAGCTCCTGCATCAATCGATTTATAAGCATCTGTATTGGATACAGTATACACTATATTTGGGTCACCTGGTTTAAATTCAAAATCCTCAATATCACCATTAATTATATTACTCCAGGCAATTCCACCATCACTGGATCGAAATAAGCCTGAATGTGTTGCGCACAAGACAATGGTTGTATCTGTCGGGTGATATGAAATCTTTCCACCTCGCACATATCCTGTCGAAGGATTCCATACCAATTCAGTTTGAGACCAAGTCTCACCACCATTATTTGATCTCCATATTCCTGTTCCGTACGCTTGCCAGTGATTAAAGTCACCAGTGGATAAAAGTAAACTTTGCGGATTTTGCGGATTTATGGCGACACCAGATGCAGTGACTGTTGGTAGCCTATCCGTTAATGGTTTCCAATTGGATCCCCCGTCTGTCGTTTTCCAAAGGCCACCAGATGGTGCACCTACATAAATTGTATTTGGATCGGTCGGGTCGACCTCAATAACATTAATTCGTCCCTGCCCGTACGATAAGTTAAATGGTCCCAATGGCTCCCATGGAGAATCGATGGATCGAGTACTATTTTCTGCACTTGATTTAATATGTTCTAATTGCTTATAAGCTTTGTTATATTGGCTATTTGTTGGAAACGAACCATCTTCATTGACTCTATCTTTCCAGAAACCTTCCCATCGTTTGAATTGCTTCCAACCAAAGCCTTTTTGATATTCTCTTCCTTCCCATTCGGCGTTGAAGGCTTCCTGGATTTCGAAGAAATTATTACTTGGATCTTTTGTCATATGTTGCCATGACTGGGAACTAAGACAAAAGGAAGTCGAGATTAATGCTAGAATTAATAGTTGTTTGATCATGATTTTATTGTTTCACCGCTCAGCGTTGGTTACAAATTGAAAAACTAAGCTATCACTAATAGCTAAATTTGTAAAGTAAACTCGAATATTCTTTTTAATTTAAATTGTTATCATTTTCTAAATAATATAAAGACAGGTTACTTGTAATGACCTACCTAGTTTTTTTTTGCCCATAACGATTCTCCGGATATGGGTTGACGTGAGAAAAAAAAGACCTTTTTCTGTGAAGGCCTTTCCTTTTTCTCAACTTTTCGTAAAAACGAAATAATTTAAAACTAAATAGTGTTAAAGTTTCTACTTTTCATAGGATCACTTGTTAGGCTCAGCATTCTTTTCATATAAATTATGAATTATTAGAATTAAGTACCCAAATATCACAGAACTAACTATTAGTGCATTACCTATCACGCCCTCTGCTGAAAATGAAATTTTTATTAGGATAGTTGATATAACAAAACCTGAGTTCCGCATGATTTTATAAAATTTATCAGAATAAAAGAAAGATGCTAACAACAATAAAACGTCAATAATTATTAAAATATTAAAGAATTCATCGAAAAACACATTGTTTATGTTTGTAAATTCTAATATTCCATTACTGTAGTCTTTTGCAGTTATAATACCCCAATTTATCAACGAATAAGCTGCAAAAATAAATAATATTGGGACGAGAATAATTGCCAAAAGTTGTTTTAAGAGTACAAATTTCCTTATGCTATTCCCTCTCTTATCAGGATTGCTTATTGAAACATATTCTCTTTTTCGGATTGCGTTGTAGAAAAGATATATCACAAAGAATAGAATCAAAGATGTTAATACATCTATTGTGAATTGTAAATCGTCTTTGTTTTGAAACCAATCTGAATCTAATTCGAGATAAGCTAAATCTTTGAAAATTTTTCTTATTACTATTAGAGTAATTATTTCATATTGTTTCCCTATGTAAGCGGTTGTAGATTTAGGAAGATAGTAAACAAGTAAAAATACTTCAAATATTAAGATGAAAGAAAATGGAGTGTATATAGCTGCTATTGGGTTTTTGAAGAACTTTTGCTCTATTTCAATTATTCCCTGAACATTTAAGACAATTATAAGTAAATGAATTAAATAACTAACAATAGCTATAACTAAAGTGATTTTCTCTACTTCTTCTTTCCTCTTTTCCGATAAGAAAAATTTAAACAATCTTGATATAGGTTTAGTTTTTTTCACTCTTTTATTTTATTTGTTCTGACTAACGTTCGCTAATTCACTGATTATCAGATATCCTTTTTTCGTAGGCAAGCTTGTAACTTGGTCTACTAAATATCCCTATTCCATTGGGATCAATACCGAATTTACTGATTTTCTTCCTGAGTTGTGCTATTGCTCTGCGTTTTTCATCCAAGAATACATATTGATTTGTGGGCTTGTATTGTTCTTTCTTTGTTATCATATTCCAAAGGATCACTGCAAGCTTCCTTGCTGTAGCTGTAATAGCTGCCTGTCTACTTTTTCTAAATGCTATCTTCTTGAAAAATTTACCTAGATCTGAGTCTTTTAGATTACCTACTGCATTGGCAGCATTTCTCAATGCAATCTTAAGTCGATTACTTCCTTTTGGTATTCGGTTGGAGAGTATTCTTCCTCCACTCATTTTATTATTTGGAGCAAGTCGAAGCCATGAGGCAAATCTATTTGCAGAATCAAATTTCTTCAACCCTTCAGGTCCTATTTCACTCATGAAGGTGAGTACTGTACTGTGACTTACTACTGGTATTGCCAATAGGTCTACTCCATTAAAGTATTGGTAAGATAATATGTTTAAGTCGATGCCTTTTAGGCCATTCTTGTTTTGCCGCTTGTATGGTTTCTTTTTAGGAAGATCAGCAACTACTTCTTCTTTCTTAGTAATATAATGCTCTAGGAATTCTGAAATTTCCATATCACATTCCTCAATCATTGATTTATAAAATTCGTATCGTCTATACTCTTGTTTTAATCCAAATAGATAATCCTGTCGCTCATTAGAAACTAGAGCCTTCGCTATTTCCTCTTCTGTTTTTCTACAATTATAATGTCTATGCTTTGCTAGAGATAGTGGGTCTAAATCTTCGCTACATATTGCTTTTATAATCTTTATTCCTGTCTGCCCTGTCACATCTCTCACAACTACATCTAGTCTAAAATTCAAACACTTCAAAAATTTCTGCATCTTATGCGATGTATCCGCTTTTTGGGCAATCATCTTCGATCTATGACGACATAAGGTCCTAAGCTTTTCTGTCGTCTCATCTGGCAAAAAACTTGAGGGTAACAATCCTAGTGTATGCATTTTCTGTATCCACTGACAATCCAATACATCTGTCTTCTTTCTATTGATGTTCTTGGTGAACTTACCATTGGTCAGTATTACTTCAAGGCCAGAATTCATAAGTTCAACAAATAAATTTTGCCAATACGCTCCTGTTGACTCCATTGCAACACTTCTAATCCTTTTTGAATGTAACCATTTCCCAAGTACTTTCAAGTCTACGGCGTAAACTCCAAATTCTCTCACATCTTTACTTCCTTGACCAATTGATACAAAATGACTACGACTACCTACATCTATCCCTGCACAATTAGGGTTGATGATCTGCATCGAAATTGAATTCTTTTGCATTTTTATAGATTTAGATTATAAAAAATGGCTCTAACAGAAGTATCTTTATAAATGAAAATTATTCTGATCGGGGTCCTCGCTCAATGACGGGCCACCATTGAAATTTATCAACTGTCCCAGATCCACACTGGGACTTTTTACATTCCGACCAGAATGACGCTGGGACTTACCA
>OJIO01001110.1_pt1 | contig 12920 bp, 7 predicted proteins | sample 1595621 | NCBI WGS metagenome assembly OJIO01 (sample SAMN05416776, study PRJEB24817) | seawater metagenome | isolation source: Sea water | place: Canada:Atlantic | collected 2013-07
CGAGATTTCTGCCTGTCTCGTGGGCTCGGAGATGTGTATAAGAGACAGAGGTTATACAAACTAATAAAGTCTGAATCTTTATCGGTATATTCGCTGTGCTTTTCATCCGCCTGTTGACGTTTATCTTGTGGGCGCTCACGAGGGTCTTGAATAGATAGCCCCGCGGCAATTACCATGACTTCCATTAACGCATTGGTACGCTGCGCTTCAACCACCATGCGGGCGTAGCGAGGATCTATAGGTAAACGGGCAATCTGCCTGCCCATTTTGGTAAGCTGCATACGGCCTTTTTGTTTCACGATGGCCTGAATTTCTTCTAGCAACCTAAAGCCGTCGTTGATGTTGCGGTTATCGGGTGGCTGAACAAACGGAAAATCAGCAATATCCCCCAACCCCAACGCAAGCATTTGCAAAATAACCGAGGCCAAATTAGTACGCAGTATTTCTGGGTCGGTAAATTCAGGGCGGCCAAGGTAATCATCTTCACTGTATAAACGAATACAGATACCATCGGAAACACGTCCACATCGCCCTGCCCGCTGATTCGCAGACGCTTGCGATATAGCTTCTATAGGCAACCGCTGTACTTTACTGCGAGCGCTGTAGCGTGAAATACGCGCCACACCTGGGTCGATAACATACTTAATGCCCGGCACAGTTAACGAGGTTTCTGCCACGTTGGTAGACAACACAATGCGCCTTCCGGTGTGAGATTGGAAAATACGGTTTTGTTCAGCAGCGGAAAGCCTAGCATACAAAGGTACTATTTCAGTATTGCGGTATTGCCTGCGCATGAGCGCATCTTGGGTGTCGCGAATTTCACGCTCCCCACTTAAGAACACTAAAATATCGCCCGGTTTCTCGGTTAATAGCTCATCAACCGCCCCCACAATGGCGTCGGTTTGATCGGTATCGTTCTCATTGTCTTCAGGGCTGTGGTAACGAATTTCAACCGGATACGTACGTCCGCTCACTTCAATAATAGGCGCATTATTAAAGTGCTTCGAGAAACGTTCGGGGTCGATGGTAGCCGAGGTAATAATGAGTTTAAGTTCAGGGCGCTTGTCTAATAGCTGCCTTAAATAGCCCAGCAAGAAGTCGATGTTTAAGCTACGTTCGTGGGCTTCATCAATAATAATGGTGTCGTATTGATTCAAGAAACGGTCATTTTGCATTTCTGCCAGCAACATACCGTCTGTCATCAGTTTTACGTAGCTTCGCTCGCTAACCTGATCGCTAAAACGAATCTTGAAGCCAACCTTTTCACCAAGCGGTGTGTTGAGCTCTTCGGCAATACGAGTTGCCACACTGCGAGCAGCCAATCGACGTGGCTGGGTATGCGCTATCATGCCGCTGACACCACGGCCAAGCTCTAAACATATTTTCGGCAACTGGGTAGTCTTCCCCGAGCCGGTTTCACCCGCTACAATCACCACCTGATTCGCTGCAATGGCAGCTTTAATATCGTCTTTTTTATCGCTAACCGGCAGTGGCGGATACGTCACTTCTGGCAAATTCTTAAGCCTAAACGCACGCTTATCTACTGACGCTTGAATATCGTTAACAAGCTTTTCATATCGATTGGCTAGTTTACTTTGCGGACTATCAGCAGCATCAGTTTGGTTATTATCCTTTACCTTTTCACCGCTATTTAGCTGCTTCGTGAACTGCTGAATACGCCGTTTTAACGGGAATTTATCCGCCGACAGACAATCATCGAGTTGTGCATAAAGCGGTTTAATTTGAAAAGCGACAGGCGACGAAGGCGCGTTAGGTGAAGACAATTTACCATCCTACTTTTTAATACGAACTGGGTGATACGAACTGTACTATTTGTATAATCTGTATAATCTGTACTTGCGGTCTGTACTTACGAATTATAGCTGCGGTGCTTAATAGCAAAACGTGCTGTAAACCAATGTTGTAAAAACAACCTAAGCCGCAACTATACCAACCTATACGGCTAAACAGCGGAGAACGATCCTAGAAGAAGTGGCGCTAAATTTCCACCGTTAATCACGCTAGTTTGTTGCCTAGCTATTTTTGAGTTAGCGCTACTTCACAACATCCGATGCTTCTGTTAACTCATCGTCATTTTTTTGTTCAAAGGTGGGAAAGTTGAACCAGATAGCCAATAAGCCAAACACGAAAATAAGCATGGGATACCAGCAGTAAGGCGTAATGGCAAGCGGCGATATACCGACTACCGCAGCAGCACTTAATAACTGCGCCCCGTAAGGCACCAGCCCTTGAAAGCTACAAGAAAAAATATCGAGTAATGATGCAGTACGGCGAGGATCTACCCCATACTTTTCATTTAAATCGCTCGCGATAGGGCCAGCAGTGACAATCGCAATGGTATTGTTGGCGGTAGTTATATCTAAAAAGCTGACTAAACCAGCAATACTAAACTCTGCGCCCTTTTTGCTAGTGACACGTTTAGTTAGCCGGTTAATCAGCCAGGTAATTCCACCGTTCGCATGCATCAAGGCCACAATCCCGCCAATGGTAATGGCTATCATGGCTAAGTCTTGCATCCATCCCATGCCTTTTTGAATGCTGTGCATCATGGTAAGCACGGTAAAGCTGCCTTGCAGCAAGCCAACCACGCAAGCACTTGCAATACCCACTGCCAAAACAGTAATAACGTTAAAGCCTGTTAGTGCAAAACCAATAATGAATAAATACGGCAATATGCGCCATACATCGTACTCTTTGGTTTCAATAAGTTCTGAGGTATCTACATCAACAAAGATTAACAGCAGTACCATGGTGGCCAAACAAGCTGGTAAGGCTACCATCAAGTTTGCACGAAATTTGTCTTTAAGCTGTACACCTTGGGTTCGAGTGGCCGCAATAGTGGTGTCTGATACAAATGACAAATTATCACCAAACATAGCGCCGCCTACCACCACGCCAAGGGCAAGCTCAACCGGTAAGCCTAAGCTGTTTGCCAGCCCCGCCCCAATGGGTGAAAGTGCAGTAATGGTGCCCATAGAGGTACCCATGGCAAACGAAATAAAGCAGCAAATCAAAAATAACCCGGGCAATATCATGGCAGTAGGTACAAATTGTAGTGCCATATTTACCGTAGCGTCGCGCGCACCAATATCAATGGTGACCGCGTAGAAAGCGCCAGCAAGAAGAAATATCAGCACCAGTAAAATAATGTTTTTATCGCCGCCGCCTTTGCAAAACGTTTGTACTTTTTCTGAGAAACTTACCTTTTCGCCTTTAGGGTTTAGGCATAGCCCGTAACCTGCACTAATAAAAAACGCCACCAAAATAGGCATAGCGGTAATATCGTTAGTAATAAGGCCTGTAGCTACCACCAAAACAACAAATAATAAAATGGGCGTTAAACCCATTGGGTTGGGCTTAGGTTGGCTACTTGAAATTGATTGCTGCACAGAAAACTCTACTTCTTTAAATCAGAATGGGCACGGCGTAAGGCCGACGATTATTGTATCTATAAGGCGCTTTACGTCTAAATAACTATAAACAAACAGGTTTAGGTTAGCGCGCTTACATTGGTAGACATTTAAACAATAATGTAAAAACGAGTGAAAGGATAAAAGGTTTTGCACCTAATGCAAAGCAAATTAACGGGCGCGCAGCTCACTTGGGGTCAAACCGGTTAATCGTTTTATCGTACGGCGAAAGTTAGGCAGGTCGGAAAAGGCCATTTGCGAGGCGCTTTGTTCGTTGTTTAGCTTTTTAAGCGCCAGCAATACGATGGCTTGTTGCCGCCGTGCTTCTTCGCTTAGCCCGCGGTAAGTGTAGTTATGGTCACTAAGCTTTCGTTTTAACGTTGCGGTACTGCACCCTAAACTTCTCGCTAAATCCGCTAAGCCTTTTTGAGGCTCTTGTAATGTTTGGATTCTTATATAGTCGAGTAAGCTCAAATTTGGTGTGTGTTGAGGTGAAGCCTGGGTTTGCTGATATGCCAAACTACGCTCTGCCTCGCCTTGGATATCACCCTGAACATCGCCTTGAATATCTCCCTGAACATCGCCTTGAACATTGCCTTGAACATTGCCTGCTTTATCATCGGCAAACGGGAAAGCGGAAGTCATACAAGATTTGGGGAGGGTTATAGACATCAGGGGCGAATGAAAAGCAACCCGAAGTCCTAGGTAAGTTTCGAAATCTTGAACGTTGCGTGGTCTTTCTGAATCTATTGTAAAACTCAAAGGTAAACGGGTGCCAGTCCACTGCTTAAGTAAGGCAACCAGCATGGATAAATACAACTCGGCAATAAATGGCCAAAGCTTATGGGCACCTCTTTTTTCACACCCCATAGTGTCTTGTAACACCCAAATATATTTATCTTGTAGCGAAAAGCGCTTAAACGATACCAAGGGAATACTCCCCCACCGTATTGCTGTAAGTGCTTCAATGGCCTGCTCAAGGTTTTGGCTTCGTTTAATATTGGCTATATCTTCACGTAGCCATACCCCACCTAAACTTTTACCTATCAAAAAGCTAACGTCGTTACCCTTGCACTGCCCTCTTACATTTGAAAATAAGGCTATACATTGTTTGGCACTAATACGCGTGTTTACCGTAAGGCTATCGTCAAAAATGCCCGTACCACGAAGTATTCTGTCTTTACTTGCGCCGCGGGGAATGGCCACGTCCAGCACTGCATTTACAAGGTGATACGCTGGTATCACTTTGTCTGACTGAGTCACTGGTACTGGCGAAAGTGTTTTCACAGGCCTTTGAGTTTCCCCTGAAGTCACCACTGAGCTAGCTATCACTATGCCGCGTTCCTGCTGCCATTTTTATTGCTTTGGGCGCTATTGCTGTCTTCCAGCTGAAGCAGCAAATGCTGCAAAGTATCGGTGAGCGACCCTTGATGAGTAAGTGGCGCTACCACTGCCCGTGCACTGGTATAAATGGCGGCCGTGTCTTCTTTATAGCGAAACGCTACATGGCTAATACTGGCTCTAACTTCTTTTACAATATCTTGGGCTTCGGCTTCATTCACATTAGGCAGCAATAGCGCAAATCTATCGCCGGCATATCGACAAGCTAAATCTTGCTGTCTTAGGTTCATCACCACCAGCTGAGCGACTTCGTGCAAGTAGCGGTCGCCTTCGGCTTGCCCATAGCGCTGATTAAAATAAGAAAATTCATTAATATCAATAATGGCCACGTAGCCATCATTTCCCGACGCTTGCAATGCGGTAACCCGTGATTGCCAGTAATCGCCTCGATACAACTGGGTAATAGGATCTATTTCTTGGTGGTCTCGGTAGTCCCATTCTCGGCGCCGAAGCTGTAAATTGATTGCACGCTGTTCTAAATGCCATAGGTAGAGCGCCGCAGTCATGATAATCATGCCAATAGCGGCGGGTATCGACTCAATCATGCTGAGCCACAACGCGGAATCAGGGTAACGTAAAAACTCATCAAGTAAGTCGAGTGTCATTGAGAATAAGAAAAATACTAACCCCACAATTAACAGGCTAGTGACCTTACCTGGCGGCCGACTGGCCAATACGGCAACAATCCACCCTAGAGTCAGCAGTACTACACTGCCCTCACCCACGATGTCTAGGCCAGATATAATGGCGAGGGGCTTGGCGTTGCCAAAGGTCAGGCTCAAAGAGCTCGCCAGTGCAACCGTAGCAAAAGTAAAAAATAGCCAGCCTTTGTGATGACTGAACTGTGTGGCATTTCGTAAGGTAAACATGATGTCGCACTCTTATGGGTAGCAAACTGTGCTTTTCCCGCGATTACCAAGCAATCGGGAACAAGCAGTAAAACAAGACTCAGGAAATATCCCATTTTTAACCTGATTGTCGAGGGTCAGTTTGGCTCATCAATGTGACAAATTAATGGCAACGCACCTTTGGAATTAAAAAAAGTATCAAAATACCTAAACTTATTAGCATGTTACTAGCAGGTCAATTTAGCTCATCTTTCTTCCATTCTGATCATATTCGCCATTTCTGCAGGTGTTGATAGCGTTCTCGTCATGTAATTGTCATATCCACTTTTTACCGTATTCGGCATCGAACATGGCTCATACACATTAATCATCAAACTACTTTGCACACATTGCTCACGGATTAAGAATGAAAATTAAAACCCGCTATTCTACATTACGCATTGCCTGTATTGCCGCCCTTGGCCTTTCACTGTCTCATCAAGCCTTAGCCGCTAACGGCGCAATTACCGGCACGCTCAACGACGCCGCAGAAGCGCGAGTGTACGTAGGCGCTAAAGTGAAACTTGTAGAGCTGAACTTAACCACAGAATCTCGACGCGACGGTAGCTTTCGCTTCTCGGGTGTACCTGCGGGTACCTATACCTTAGAAGTTTCTTATTTAGGTGAAGAAACGGTCACGCAGAAAGTCACAGTAAGCGATGATGACACGGTACGCCCTACAATTGAGCTGGGTGAAGGTGACGAACTTGAAGAGTTACTAGTACTAGGTCAACGTAGTAGCCAAGCTAGCGCGATTAACCAACAGCGTGTATCTAACCGTATATCTAATGTGGTATCTGCCGATGCCATTGGGCAATTCCCCGACCAAAATGCCGCAGAATCGTTGCAACGTTTACCAGGCTTGTCGATAGAGCGCGACCAAGGCGAAGGCCGTTTTGTAGGCATTCGTGGTATCGACCCTAACTTAAACAACGTGACCATTAACGGCTTAAACATTCCTTCACCAGAATCTGGTGTACGTTCGGTGGCATTAGATGTTATCCCTTCAGAGCTAATTCAAACCCTTGAAGTGTCGAAGTCGGTTACCCCTGATATGGACGGCGACGCCATTGGCGGCTCTGTTGAAGTGACCAGTGTTAGTGCGTTCGACAAACAACAAGATACGGCGAGCATTACCGTACAAGGTAGCCAAAATGACTTACGTGACGAAGTCAGTCCTAAAGTGTCTGGCACCATTACAAAGAAAATAACGCCTGATTGGGGTATTGCTGCTGCCCTTTCATACTTTGACCGTGATTTCGGCTCTGACAACGTTGAAAGTAATGGCGATGATGAGGTAGAACAACGCCAGTACACCATTACTCGCGAACGTTTGGGTGGGGCAGTAAACCTTGATTACCGTCCAGACTTTAACAACCAGTATTATCTTCGCACTCTGTACAGTGAGTTTTCAGACGAAGAATACCGCTTAAGTAATACCTTTACCCTAGATGGTGAAGATTCAGAAATTGAGCGTGGCAGTAAAGACAGAAAAGAAACCCAAAGTATTTTTACTGTAGCCCTTGGCGGTGAACATCAACTACAAACATGGAAAGCAGATTGGCAACTTGGCTATGCCAAATCTGATGAAGATGAGCCAGACGCGCTCTACTATAATTTTGTAACTGAAAACGACAGTATTGATGCGAATCTGGCCACTATTCGGCCTGCCATCACTCAAAATGCGGATGCATTGGATTTATCAACGTACGAGCTTGATGAAATTTCGTTTGAAGATAACTATACCAAAGATACTGAAACCAGTTTCAAACTCGATTTGGCCCGCCCTGTAAACTTTGGCAGCTATTTGGGTGAATTAAAATTAGGCACAAAATACCGTAGCCGCGAAAAAGATCGCGACAGCAGCATATTCATTTACGATGGCGATTTTGACGGTATTAATCCTGCTGATTTCGGTGATGACTCACCAGAATATTCACTAGGCGATTTTGGTCCGGGCTTGTCTCGTTCTGGTATGCGTGATTATTTCAACACTAATCGTGCTGCACTAGAATTGGCTGAACTTGATTCAGAGATTGAATCTAATGGTGCTACTTATGTCAATGAAGAAGATATCTTTGCTGCTTACATTATGAGTAGTGTTGATATTGATAAGCTACATATCGTGGCTGGTGTACGCTACGAGCGCACTGATTTCAGTACCTCAGGCATGCGTGTTGAACTTATTGAAAATGAAGAAACTGATGTAGAAGACGTGGTAAACACGGTATGGGAAGCCGAGCGAGATTATGATCACTGGTTACCCAGCATCAACGCACGCTACGCGTTTTCAGATAAACTTCAACTTCGCGCCGCATATACGCAAACCATTTCGCGTCCTAAATTTGAAGATGTAGCAGCGTTTCAAATTATCGAAAGCAAAACCGAAGAAGATGACGGCGTTTTTGTTACCGAGCGAGAAGCAGAAGTGGGCAACCCAGAGCTTCAACCTTACGAAGCACAAAACTTTGATTTATCTATAGAGTACTACCCAGGTGATATTGGCGTACTGTCAGCCGGTTATTTCTACAAAGATATTGACAACTTTGTGGTGTATGCCGATGTTGCAGGCACCGAAGGTTGGGAAGACTACGATGAAGCCATTCAAGCCATTAACGGTGAAAGTGCCAGTTTACACGGGCTAGAATTGTCGTGGGTTAAAGCATTTAACAACGGCTTTATAATGTCGACCAATGCCACCTTCACCGATTCAGACGCCACCACATTCTTAGACGGTGAAAAGTTTGAAACTCAACTGCCTAACCAGTCAGACACCATTGGAAACCTAACCTTTGGTTACGAAGCCAACGACTTTAGTTTGCGCTTAGCCATGACCTATAAGAGTGAAAACTTTGAGGAAATTGATGGCGACATGCTGCGTTACGAAGATGAACATGCCCAGCTAGATTTCACTGCAAAGTATTTCATTAACGATGATATGCAGGTGTATTTCAACGCAATCAATATCAATAACGAGCCATTTTATAACTACTTCGATTCGCGCACGAATAATGCACAATTTGAAGAATATGGCCGTACGTTCGAGCTAGGTTTTACATGGCAAATGCGCTAATTAAGCGCATTATTTGCCCCATATTTGTAAAACAAGATCTTACGCTTAAATATACGTTAAACCCTAAACGTCATACACAGGCGTTTAAAAAATGGGCGCGCTACAAGCGCGCCCTTATTAGAGATAAATTCATGCGCGTACTACTGCTTCTTTTTGCCTTATTTTCACTCACGTGCCAAGGGCAAATCACATCACACAATTACTACCAACAACACCACATTAATAATCTTGAAGGTCAAGATAATGCTTTTCACTTTTTAGTGGTGGGCGACTGGGGCCGCAATGGCCATTTTTATCAACGGGATGTCGCTAAATGGATGGACATTGCCAGCTACCAGCTTGATGCTGAATTCATCGCCACTACCGGCGATAATTTTTATGATAACGGGGTGGCGTCGGTTGAAGACCCATACTGGCGTACTTCATTTGAAGACATTTACCATCAGCCCCATTTATTTGTTGATTGGCACCCCGTGCTGGGCAACCATGATTATCGCGGCAATTGGCAAGCCCAAATTGACTACAGTAAAGTGAGTCGACGCTGGGATATGCCCGCGCAGTATTATAGTAAAACGGTAAAATTAGAAGATAATACCACTGCGCTTATTCTATTTATCGACACTAACCCGCTAAACCCAGATTACGCCACTGAAGCGAAATACCAAGAAGCCTATTCTCAAGGCTCAAAAAAGCAATTAGCGTGGATAAACACCATGCTTTCAAACAGCAATGCTAAATGGAACGTTGTGATTGGCCATCACCCTCTGTATTCAAGTGGAAAACGTTATGGCACTACCAGCGCTATTAAAAATGTACTAGAGCCTATACTGCATCAGCACGGCGTAGACGCCTACATTGCTGGCCACGAACATGACTTGCAACATAACCAGTTACCCAATGACTCGCTGGTACATATTGTATCTGGTGGGGGCTCAGAAGTGCGCCCAGTAGGACATTACGACTTTACCCGTTTTGCTGAATCGACGGGAGGCTTTGTGGCGGTAAGTATGACTAATAACGAACTTGGATTTACCTTTATTAACCACAAAGGGGCCGTGATTTATCGCCATAAAGTGCAAAAGCTTAGCGCTGGAACAAAAGGAACTGGCAATGAATAAAGTAAAGAACAGCCTTACAACATTTGCCATAAAAACAACTCAATTCGCTTTTTGCTTGGCCGTTATGACAAGTGCGAATGCAGTTGCATCAAGCGTAGCCGACCTAACGCTAACAAAAACTGGTTCTAATGTTTCTACTGACTTTGAAACAACATACAAATTAAACGGTAAGACGATAAGCGTAACTATTAGTGAAACCAATGGTTTGACCGTTTCTGATAACAAAAATATGCTCGCGTCGCAAAAAGGCCACTTTGTTAATGCAGGAAGTTACGTAGTTTCTGATGAATTAGAGCATACTAACAGCAGCTATATTCAAACCTTAGTATTTGATATTAACAGCCAACAAGTACGTAGCTATAAAATAAGTACTGAAAATACGCCAAACCACACCATTCGCATTATCCAAACATCAGCAACTGAAGTGAAAGACTCGGAAGCTTTGTGTAGTGCTAATATCGACGGCAAATTACAGTTCGTTAATATCGATGCCTTAGGCATGCTCACCCAGTACTTAGCGATACCCGATAAAAGCGATAGCACACTTACCGTTCATAATTTACGAACTCTGGCTATTGGTCCAGGCATAAAAAGTTGTGCGCTTGGGGTTAACTACAACGCTTCTGACATTTACGTTTCTGACTCAAAGTTTAATCGTTCAGCGGCACGTCACGCGGAACTTACCCTCTATTTAGCCGACGAGTACGCGGGTGTATGGGCCATGCCTGCAGATGAAGAAGCAGAGGTCGAGCGCACGCTTACCTTCAACCAGCCTGACACCCCGGTTGAAGGTGTTGCTACGCTTAATGGATTGGAGGCACGTAACTTGTTTTCCTCCAGCTCAGTTACAGACAGCACAGTTACAAACAGCCCTAGTACACAAAGCTCGCTTGCCGCGTGGGTAAGCCCAGAACACAACGGCCTTTGGCTGCACAATACCTGCGCCACAACCTTCTTTGGTTTTGATAAAGACATAGCCCCAGAAGATATCGCGCTGTCGGTAAAAAGCGATACGGTTTTCGCCAACATCTACGATGACAACTCAGGCAGCACCTTCACCACCGACATCACTAACGCCATAAAAGCGCTGTACGCTTGCAAAACAAACCAAGCATCTCTTAACAAGACACCCACACTTAGCGATACGCTTAACAAGACACCCATAGTAAAAAAAGAAAACCTCACTAGAGAGACACCCATCACAAACGATGACGTATCCACTAACAAGACACCCATGTTTTCTGCTATAGAACTGCAGCCTGTTTATGAAACCGATGTGGTGGAAAATTATGGTGATGCAGCCGATGATCCTGCTATTTGGGTAAACAAAAACAACCCATCTAAAAGTTTGGTGATTGGCACTAACAAAAAAGGCAGCCTAAATACCTACAACTTACAAGGTGAGTTAGTTGCCTCACACAAGGTAGGACGAGTAAACAACGTGGGCGTGGCATACAACTGGGCACCACAACACGATATCGCAGTGGCAAGTAACCGAAGCAGTAACAGCATGTCAGTCTTTTTCATCGATAAGAAAACTGGCGAGCTAACCTTCAACACTAACATCCCTACCCCGCTAACCGATATTTATGGGCTGTGTGCATTTTCAAACAATAATCACACCCAAGTATTAGTAAATAGTACTGATGGCCGGTACTTGCACTATCAGTTGAATACCTTAGAAGATGCTTCACGCGTTTCTGCCACCCTAATTCACGACTTTGAATTGCCGTCTCAGCCGGAAGGTTGCGTTGTAGACACCGATACACAAATTGCCTACTTGGGAGAAGAAGGTGCAGGCATATGGGCGTTGGATGTTTCTGAAGCCGAAACAATGCCTTCATCAACCCTTAGCAAAACGTTTAACAAGACACCCATGCTTATTGTTCCTATAAAATCCCCGGTTACCGCTGACATCGAAGGTTTATCGTTATTCGATGTAGACGGTGTACGCTATTTAGTTGCTTCTAGCCAAGGCAATAATCAGTACGCTGTTTATGAAAGCAAGGCACCTTATAGTTTGGTGGGTATGATTAGCATTGGTGCAAATTATGATAAAGGCATTGATGGGGTGTCGGAAACCGATGGTCTTGAAACCTCCAACGTCAATCTAGGCGGCCCCTTTAATGGTGGGCTATTGGTGGTACAAGATGGAAGAAATGTGATGCCTAGCCAACGGCAAAACTTTAAGTTTGTAGCTGGGGACGACTTAGCTGATGCTATTCGCACTCACGTAAGCACACACATAAGCACTCACTCTAGGTAATTAACTGCTCTCAATCATTTTTCATAGCCGTTTTTATAGCCATATTCCATAATCAGGCGCCGATGAGCTGCTTGAGATAAACGATATGAGAACAATATGTTACTCAAAAAAAGGGTAAGCTGAATGGCTTACCCTTTATACTTTTGGAATGCTTTTACAAAACGACCAATGCTAGCTAGCGCGCTGATAGCCCGATCGAAGTTGTACGTCTATTGCTCGAAGCACTGCCGTTCGGTTAATACTTCCAACCAATACCCCATCGTCGTCAACCACAGGGTAAACGCGAGGCTTATTTTTAATCAGTAATTGTGCAAGTTCTATTACCGACAGATACGGTTTAATAACCACAACCGGCGCTTTCATTATTTCTGCCACTCGGCAAATCTGTTCTCGGTAGTAACTCGACGCTATCATTTGAGCAATGCAATCTTGTTCAGACAAAAAGCCAATTACCTTCCCTTTAATATCAATCACTGGGCCTCCACTTTGCCCGCAAGCCAATAAAGCCTCTACGGCTTCGGCCACCGTCATATCCCCATTTAATTTCACGGGGTGAGTATTCATATAATCACTGACTAGCAACGATTCCATATTTCTCTCCCGGCCGCGGCGTCTTTTATATTTTTATACAGCCTGAAGACGAGACGGCACTGCTTGTTATAGTAATGATGTAACGCAATGTTATCTTTTTGTAATCTGTCTCTTATACACATCTCCGAGCCCACGAGACAGGCAGAAATCTCG
>OJIO01001111.1_pt1 | contig 12915 bp, 11 predicted proteins | sample 1595621 | NCBI WGS metagenome assembly OJIO01 (sample SAMN05416776, study PRJEB24817) | seawater metagenome | isolation source: Sea water | place: Canada:Atlantic | collected 2013-07
CGAGATTTCTGCCTGTCTCGTGGGCTCGGAGATGTGTATAAGAGACAGCAATATGAGTACGTATTAAATCATATTATTTCTAAAACAAAAGTGCCTGACACAACACAATTTAAATTATTTCTTGACCAATCACGTTACTACCATAAAGCTGATTCAAGTGAACAATCAATTAACATCATTTTAAAACTAATTAATGATAGTACATATATTTATTTTGACAAAGTTGAAATTGAAGTACCCGAGAATTTAAAAATGCAATTTAATCAGATTGTAGAGGGTAAAAAATCAAGACTAGGACATTTCATTTTTATCAATGAAAGACGCATTAGACTTGTACATTTATAAATACTAATGCTAACAAAACCTAAACCGTATTAAAAACGCAGTTTAGCCAAAACGTTAGCGGTAATTTGAGAAAAACGAAAAAAAAACAATATGAACATTAAACATTTAGCATTCGGACTTTTGACAATTGGAATGATAAGTTGCAATTCGACACCGAAAGAAAAAAATACAGATACAACAGAAACCTATCCTGACATTAAAATTGTAGGTGCAATGAAAAACGTGATGTGGAAAGGCGAATTGGGCAGTAGTATTGACCTTGATACTATTTCGGATAAAAATGGACTATATGGGCTTGGACCTGTGAGCTATTTAACAGGTGAATTGCTAGTTAATAACGGAAAAAGCTACGTGTCAAAAGTGACTTCGGACTCGACAATGACCGTTGAAAAAACATTTGGTACTTCAGCACCTTTCTTTGTTTATGGAAATGTAACTGAGTGGGATGTAATTGAATTGCCCTCTGACCTCAAAACAACTCAGGATTTGGAGAAATTCGTTGACGACAAAACAACTGATTTCAAAAGACCTTTTGCTTTTAAACTAATCGGACAAGTTTCTAGTGCAATTATTCACATTCAGAATTTGCCCGAAGGAACAAAAGTGTCGTCACCAGACGAAGCTCATCAAGGACAGACAAATTACAATATCGAAAATGAAGATGCTGTAATAATTGGATTTTTCTCTACAGAACACAAAGGAGTTTTTACGCATCACGATTCCTTTTTACATATGCACTTGATAACCAAAGACGAAAGTAAAATGGGACATTTGGACGAACTGGAAATTGAGAATATGAAATTATATTTACCCAAAAAATAAAAACTGCTGGCAACAACGTATAAAATTAATTGCTGGAGCAAGTCCATTAGCTTCTAATGAATTAGGTAAACTTGCAGCAAACACTTTATTTAAGGAGTTACATTAAAAACCACCTAAAACAAAGTATAAAAGCAATAACGGTTTGGGTTTTAATCCAAATCGTTATTGCTTTTAATTAAGTATATTGTCGTCAGAAAAGTAGGTGCATTTGTCAGCCACTGTTCATATACAATACCGTTACATGCAGTCAAAAAAAAAATAAATGAAACAAAATTTAGCATTAATGTTCATTCTTTGTTTTGCCCTACTGAATTTGGGCTGTTCTCAACTGGAAAAGTCTAAAACTGAACAAAAGGAAGCAGAAACCAATATTGAACTAAAAGACAATTGGTACTACCTTAATGGAGAGAAATTCTTTATAAAAGCCATCGGTTACGAAATAGGTGCACGACCAGGACAACATCCTTATGAAGATGAAAGGAAAGATCATTTAGAATTAATGAAATTTGATCTTGAAAACATTAAAAAAGGTGGTTATAATACGATAAGAACTTGGAGCCAATTTTCTGAAACACAATTAAAACTAGTGCAGGAATCTGGATTAAAACTCATTATGGGTTTAGAAGTTAATCCAGAAGAAGATTATAGTGATCCTAAATTTATAAATCATTGTAAAACCCAGCTTGAGGATATTTTAAAATATGCACCAAAATATGATTGCATAATTAGCTATCTGGTTATTAACGAACCTCAAACAAATCACATTCATAAAGTTTCAGCTAAGGCGTTTAAAGACCTTATGAAAATGATGGTAGATATGATTCATGAAGATCATCCTGGAATTCCAGTAACCCTTTCTGCAAATGCAATGATTAGTGATTGGATGGACCAGACCATGTTTGATGTATACGCATACAATTGTTATGGCTACAATGAAGGGCAAACTGCAACAATGGGATTTAGAGATTATATTAAAGGTTTAAATGAATTAAACGGATTAGACAAACCATTTATAATTACTGAATTTGGACATTCAGTATCACCAAAAGGAGGCTTTGGTAGTTTTGGCTCACGAACTTTAAAAGAACAAAGTGAAGGACTTGTCTCTAATTACCGAGATCTGATGGATGCTGGAGCTGTAGGAATGTGCCCATTTTATTATGCTGATGGTTGGTGGAAAGGTGGAGAAAAAAGTATACACAATAAAGACCAACCTGAAGAATGGTTTGGATTTTGGGGTTATAACGATGTTAACGACAAATATGGTTCACCTCGTCCTGTTTGGTTTGCCATGCGAGATTATATGAAAGGGCTTATTATAAGTCCTAAAAACAAAACAATACACACCAACACAACAACGATACCTTTAGAGTTATATAATGATGTGACTATTAAAAAAGTAGTTGTGAGAAACCGTGATGAAGTTATCTATTCTAAAAACATAACAAACGCAGGTTATTTTGCAGATCAATTAACAATTAATCCAGTTGGTACAGAAGCAATGGAGCTTGCTTTTGAGTTTTTTGATAGTGAAGATAATAGTGTAAAAAACGAATCTATTATAATTCTGGCTTCTAAAACTGCTATTGAATTGCCCAAATTAACTATAGAAGTCACACCTGAAAAAGATTTAAACGAAAGCAAAAATGCGAGTATAAAAACCGAAATTGTAACCAATGAAAATTTTAAATTGATCAGTAATTTAATTGTAAGCTATAATACACACCTTGGATGGGATGTAGGTCAACAAATTTCGGTTCCAGTAAAAGATCAATTAGATAAAAAAATAATTACATCAGAAAATTCCTTTTTTATCCCAGATAATAGCTGGGTTGTAAATGCATCGGCTGGAATATCTGTTAGGTATGGTAAATTCACTTTTAAAATTCATGACCAAAAAATAATTTATAGAGGTGATTGGGCTAAAGAAATCAGTCGTTAGTAATACAGCACACAACAACGTGTATAATTCATCGCTAGTTTCTGTGTACTCGGAATATTTGACGGATTCCCAAAAGTTCGTGTTTAATTTATTTCCTTACCAACGCAACGAAATCATACACAAACACGTTAGTATAGACCAGATAAGTTAGCCTTCAAAAAGATTTAAAAGGGTGTTTGCATATATTTTTTGTTTTGTATAGGTTTTGTATAGGTTGATATATTTCTAAAACAGTATTTTGCAATTATCTTTGAGGTACACTCATTTAAAAATGTATTTATGAAGTACTTTTATTCTCTTGTTTTTATTTTAACATCTTTTGCGGGATTTTCTCAAAGTTTACCAATTACTTTTGAAGGTGATATAACAACCTCAGACTTTGTTGATTTTGATGGGGGTACAGCAATAGTTACTTCTAATGTGTCATTAACGGGTATTAATACAAGTCCAACTGTTGCTCAAATAGTAAGAGATGGAGGGGCAATTTGGGGAGGAAGTAAAATTTTATTGTCAGAGAATCTTGATTTTTCTGTATTGACAAAAATTTCAATGAAAGTCTTCACAACGGCACCTATTGGAACAATCGTTAAATTTAAACTAGAAGGATCTGGACCGTCTATAGATGTTGATGCTACCACCACTGTTTCTGGTCAGTGGGAAGAACTTGAATGGGTTTTTGTAGGAACGCCCAATAACTTAAATGAAATTGTGTTTATGTTTGATTTTGGAAACCAGGGAGATGGTTCAACTTCTTCAACATTTTATTTTGACGATATTGAGCAAATATTAGGACCAACCCCACCAACAGCACTTTCTTTACCAATTGATTTTGAAATGGGAGAAGTTGCCACTGATTTTTTAAACTACAGTGGAGCAGTTGCCAGCATTATACCAAATCCTCAGGTAGATGGTGTTAATCCAAGCCCAACGGTAGGACAAGTTATTCGTGATGGGGGCCAATTTTGGGCCGGAAGTAAGTTGTTTATTGATGCTACCATTGATTTATCTTCCCTGTGGCAAATTTCTATGAAAGTATATACAACAGCTCCTGTTGGTACTAGAATTAAGCTAGAATTATCAAACTCAGGTGCTAGTTCAGGGCTAGATTATATAACCACAGTTTCTGGTCAATGGGAAACAGCAACTTGGAATTTTAATGGCCAAGCCAATAATTTTGACGCAATACAATTTCTTTTTGATTTTGGTAATGTAGGAGATGGCTCAGAAGCTTCAACATTTCTTTTTGATGATATACTCCAAGAGGTTGGTTTAGTAATACCGGAGCCAACTGCAACCGATTTTCCAATTGATTTTGAAGAAAACTTTGTGACCTCAGATTTTATAAATGAAGATGGTGCAATTGCTACTGTTATCTCAAATCCACAAATAGACGCTAATAATCCTAGCGCTACCGTGGGACAGTTTATTAGAAGTGGTGGAGCACCATGGGCAAAAAGCAAACTAACACTCACAGATTTTATTCCAGATTTCTCTACTGTTGGATCTATATCTATGAAAGTGTATACAGATGCGCCAGTGGGCACGATATTAAAATTTAAAATAGAAAGTAACATTGCAGGTTTTGCAGATGAACGAGATGCGTTAACAACCGTATCTGGCCAATGGGCAACATATACTTGGGATTTTACCAACTTTGATAGTCCTATTTATAATGTTTTGACCCTCATGCTAGGGTACGATTCACCAAATGATGCCTCAGCAAACGCAACATTTTTATTTGATGATATTGAGAGAGTTATCACACTTGGCAATGGTAACGAGCAAGCATTTAATCCACAACAATTAAGTGTCTATCCAAACCCAGCCAAAGACAAGGTTACCATCAGTTCTAATGATACAATCATCAAAGCTGTGGTTGTTTATGATGTGCTGGGAAAACACCTTACAACTCTTTATCCTAAAGATACTGATGTTACCATTAATGTAGCAAATTTCACTAGGGGTCTCTATATCGTGAAAGTTTCAACCCTTGAAGCAGAAAAAACGATTAAGTTAATAATACAATAAATTCATAGACACAAATTTAACAAACCAGATGAGCGCCTTTAAAACAGGCTATAGTTGGAGGTTTAAAACATCTGTTTTATCTTCAACTTTTTGTTAGGCATTAATAAAAAAGTACCTTTGTTGTTTAGTTAATCATAAACACAGTACTATTTTATGAATAATAAATTACTACCCGCCCTTGGAATTATTATTGCCGCGGTTATCTTACTAACAATATCTGAAATTACAACCCAGGAGTCTGTTCAGGTTTTTATTAAAAAGTATTCCTTTTTGTGTATTATCTCTGGCATGCTACTGGGCCTTGCTATTACAAAATATATAAACAAATCAAACTAAGACAATTAATATTTACCTTGTCTTACAATCAATATATTTTTAAAATGAGCATAGTATTTAAAGAAACACAAAAATTCTCGCAATGGTGGCTTTGGCTTATGCTTCTATTAATAGGAGCTTTACCCATAACAGGACTTTACAAACAACTTTATTTAAAGGAAACATTTGGAGACAAACCATTGTCTGACCTGGGGCTTATCATTTTCGCTGTGTTTGTTTTTAGTTTAATTGCTATGTTTTGGTTCATGCAACTGAAAACTGAAATTGACCAAAATGAAATCCGAATGCACTTTTTCCCATTGGTTAAAAAACGAGTAAATTGGAAAGAAATAAAAAATGCTGAAATTGTGAATTACGGTTTTGTTGGAGGTTGGGGAATACGTCTTTGGACAAAATACGGAACTGTTTACAATATGAAGGGAAATAAAGGATTAGCGATTGAACTTTTGAATGGAAAAAATTTTCTAATCGGGACGCAAAAACCAAAGGAATTAACAGTCATGCTAGAAAAAATAAGCCCTAAAAACAGCAACTAATTTGTGAGCTGAGTTAAAGTTAAAAATAGTCATTATTGTATCTTTTGTTAGGCCTATAAAAACATCACATTATATTTCTGGTTACTTTTATGAAACATATTTTATTTACATTATTTCTCTCCATCATTATCTGTGATGCGCATGCGCAAATTGTAACTATTCCAGATGTTAATTTTAAAAACGTACTGCTTAATGACCCTAGTATAAATACCAATGCTGACACTGAAATTCAAGTCTCAGAAGCCCAAGTAACTCTTGATTTATTTTTCTACTATGAAGCTATTATAGATTTTACAGGTTTGGAAGCTTTTGTGAATTTACAATCCTTGACAATAGAGGGTGAATTGGCAACTACTATAGATTTAAGCGCCAACCTCTCTTTAACAAATTTGTCTATTGTTGTTACTCCCATTGAGATTTTAGATCTAAGCAATAATACTCAATTGCAAACCCTGGAATTAGTGGCCAATGAATTATCTGCCTTAGATTTAAGTGCTAATATGCAACTAGGGTATATTTACTTTTTCAACAACCCAGTAACTGATTTGAATTTAGGAACTAATACCGCCCTAGAGGAGCTTATTGTTTCTAGTAATGTTATACTGCCCACAATAGATGTGAGCGGTAATACGTCCCTTACAAAAATTGAAGTTGTCAATAACGCCATGACTAGTTTTGATGTTTCAAATAATCTGAATTTAGAAATATTACGCACCTATGGTAACAACCTACTAGAGCTTGATGTTAGTAATAATTTAATGCTGAAAGAGCTAAATACTATGTTTAACCAAATCTCTTCTTTAGATTTAAGCGCTAACATACATCTAGATTGGTTTAATGCAAGAAATAATCAATTAGAAACTCTTGATGCAAGAAATGGCAATAATGATTTATTTGTAAATTTCAATGTGCTCAATAACCCAAATCTGGATTGTATTTTAGTTGATGACCCTACTGCCCCTTATCTTTTGTCATGGAGTGTAGATCAAGACACACTATTTGGTAGTACCACTCAAAATTGTCAACCTCTAGTTTTAGATGATAATGAGGTGCTCTCTCAATATTACTATCCTAATCCAGTGCAAAAAACTCTTTTCATTGAGTCAACAAACCCATTGGTAGAGCTGTATGTGTATAGTAGTAGTGGTGCTATACTTATAAAACAAACTTCCTCACAGCCAAAACTGCTTTATCAAATAGATCTTAGTAGTCTTACCACTGGAGTTTATTATCTCAAGACTGTAACCACGAGCTCTAGCGGTATTAAGAAGATAGTGAAGTATTAAACTACACAACAACATGAGTATAGAAAAAGCCTATGAAAGCTGGTCTGAGCAATACGACACCAATCAAAATAAAACTCGAGATTTAGATCAAAAAGACAACACACCCAAATTGTAATAGGTGTTAAGTATCTTTTCAAAGTTTGCTGTATTTGTTGTTTTTATGGTTTTAATAAAACAGTAACATAGCGTTATACCGAGTCTTTTTTTTTACTTTTACTCTAAATACATTCACAATCGCATCCCACACATACCTTCTTGAAACCTCTATTGATTCAGTAAATAAAAAGCTCTGGAACCAACTACAGCATGGCCAAGATTGTTTTTTGTCTATAGCTTATTTAACTGCCATAGAGCAAGGCTTTTCTAAGGAGTTAGATTTTTGCTATGTTATTGTTTTGGATACCCTAACATCAAAGCCCTTATTATTGGCTTCCTTCCAATTAGTTCCTTTTGTGTTTAAAGGTGATTCTCAGCCTCCAAAAATAATACGTCATTGTTCCCAGAAAAGCGATGGTTTTTTTATGCTCAACATGCTGGTTTGCGGTAGTGTATTTATGGCCGGAGAACACGGTTTTGTAAAGTCTAACTCCATAAATAACAAGACTGCTTTTAGCCTTGCTGAAAAGGCGATGAGTAAGGCCTACAAAGCATTGCGAAAGAGTACATCAAAGAAGATTTCTGTGCAACTTTTTAAAGAGTATGCTCCCCAAACTATCTCTAGTAGTAGCCTCTTACTACAAAAAGGATATCAGGATTTTGAGATTGACATGTATATGTCTTTGCCAATTGCACCTTCTTGGAACTCTATAGAGGCTTATTTTGACACCTGTAAGGCAAAGTTCAGGACCAAGGCTAAAAGTGTTTTTACAAAAGCAGCAACGCTCTTTATAACATCTTTTACTGAAGCCGAAATTTTAGCCCATCAACAAACAATAGACACTTTATTTCTGCAAGTATTAGGTAAATCTGAGTATCAATTTGGGGTCATGAATGCTGTTGGTTTTGCTTTGCTAAAACGCCATTTAGGGAGCCAGTTTATTTTTAGAGCAGTACTGCTTAAAGATAGGCTTGTTGGTTTTAGTACCTCTTTTATTAATGAAACTGCACTGGAGGCTAATTTTGTAGGGATCGATTATAATCAAAATATCAAATACGCCATTTACCAGAGGTTGTTGTATGATTATGTTAGTCTGGCAATAGAAAATAACCTTGAAGTACTCAACTACGGAAGAACCAGTGAGCTTCTTAAAAGCTCTCTTGGAGCAGTGGCAATACCCATGAAATTATATGCAAAGCATACCTCAAAAATAACGCATTTACTGATGTGCTCCACACTAAAGAAAGTTACGCCAACCCCCTTTGAGCTGAGAAAACCATTCAAGGCAGTATATTACAAAAATCAATAAGTTTTAGTGTTTTTTACCTAGCTTTTTTGCCTCAAAATGTTCTAGCAGTACAAATACTGTAAGCAACATGCCCAGGGCATATATTGTGTCCTCAATAGGTATGGTAAACATCCTGATGTTTAAGTTTTCTGCATTGTTATACCACACAACTTCATTTTCAATAAAGCTACCGGTAAGCACGCCATTAACTATAAAAAAGGGGATAAGTGTAATAAAAAAACTTGGTAAAAACCTTCCAAGAATCTTTGGGTTTTTATTGTATACAAGCCCTAGCAAAATAATTGCATACCCAAAACATACAAGGGTGTACCATCTGTCATAGTTATACCAAAGTGTTATTATTAATATGCACAGTAGTGCTACATAAAATACAGCGGTTGCTTTTTGAGAAAGCGTAAAATTTGGAAAGAAATAGTTTAATGAATAATGGGTAAACAAACAAGCATATGGAATGCATATAAAAAAAAGCCATTCTTCTAAAGGCAGGTTTAATAATTTAATCCCATTGATGTATTGATCGTTAAATCCCCAAATCCCATTGTTGGTAAAAATTACATCCCAAGAAATGAAAAATGCCATCATGATGAAGATGGCTAGAAATAGCGATTTCCATTTTTTGTAAAACTGAAATTTAGGATAAAAACTAAAAATAAAAGGAATAAGAAATGATCCTATATTTAAATACAGGTATAGATTTTTCATGCCCTATTTTTTAAAATATTTCAGTGGAGGGAATAACATTCCATAACATTCTCCTTCTCCTTTACCCAGATGTTTGTGATGTATTTTATGAGCTCTTCTTATTCCTTTTGCATACCAATTATTGGCTTTTCTAAAGAGTTTGAAACGCTGGTGTATAAAGATGTCATGCACCATAAAATAAGCAACACCGTAGGCAAATATACCAAGGCCAATAGGCAATCCAGCCCAGAACCCATAATATTGCCAAGCTATAAAACATGCAATACTCACTGCTGCATAAAATATAAAGAAGAAGTCATTACGCTCCCACCAGCTTTTGTGATCTTTATGATGATGATCTTTATGCAGGCTCCACAAAAAACCATGCATAACATATTTATGTGTTGCCCACGCCATAAATTCCATGGCAGAAAAAGTTCCGATAAAGGTTAAAATCCAAAGCAGTGTTGTCATTTTTTTTAATTTAAATAATTGGTAACAGTAAAATTACCGTACAAGTTTTAGTTGGTACTTTACATAGCTTCTAGTAAGAAGCCCAAATTTTTCATAACCAGGAACTCGTATCCTAGTATTTTTAATTTCTAAGGCCGGTGTCTTATGTAGTTTTTTAAGCAACCTTCTGTAATAGCGATAGGCCATAAACACTCCAAATTTAGCTTCTGTGGGTAGTTTTAAAATACCTTGGTAACCTTTTTGGAAATCCTTTTCAATATCTGCTATAATTTCTTGTTTTGATGTTTCATCAAGTGCCTCTAGATTTGTGTTCGGGAAATAGGTTCTACTCAAGCCTTCAAAATCTGCCTTGAGATCACGTAAAAAGTTGACTTTTTGAAAAGCAGATCCTAAGGCCATTGCAGATTCTTTAAGTTGGCTGTATTTCTGGGTATCTCCTCTCAAAAAAACATGAAGACACATAAGCCCAACCACATCTGCTGATCCGTATATGTATTCTTTGTATTCCTGTTCTGTTAGGTAGTCTTTTTTTGATAAATCCATACGCATGCTTTTCATAAAAGAGGCTATAAGACCTCTTTCAATATTGTATTTATGCACCGTTTCTTGAAAAGAATTTAAAATAGGGTTTAGACTGATTTTTTCTTCAAGTGCAAATTCAAGGTCTTTTTCAAAACGATTAAATAGTACACTTTTATCATACTCATGAAAGGTGTCCACAATTTCATCAGCAAACCTTACAAACCCGTATATGTTATATATGTCTTGGCGTATGGTAGGAGATAACATTTTGGTAGCCGAAGAAAAGGAAGTGCTGTACGCATTAGTTACGCTTTCGCTGCATTGTCTTGATACTATGTCAAAAAGTTCTTTCATTACTTGTTCTTTTTTGCGATAAGACCTGCTACCAGTTTTCCAGAAATTAATGCTGGAGGTACCCCGGGTCCAGGAACAGTTAGTTGTCCTGTGAAAAATAAATTTTCCACTTTTTTACTTTTTAATTTTGGTCTTAAAAATGCGGTTTGTAATAATGTATTTGCCAAGCCATATGCATTTCCTTTGTATGAATTATACTCAGAGACAAAATCATTCACACAAAAAGACTCCTTAAATATAACATGTTTTTTTATTTCTTGTCCTGTCAGGGTTTCAAAGCGAGACATAATTTTTTCATAATATGTATCACGCAACTCTTTAGTATCCTCTAATCCTGGCGCTATAGGAACCAGGAAAAACCCGGTTTCTTTACCATCAGGAGCGAGCTCTGGCTGTGTTTTTGAAGTAAAATTAGCATAAAAAAGCGGGCTTGTTGGCCACACGGGTGTGTCGTAGATTTCTTTAGCATGCTGCTCAAAGTCCACATCAAAGAATAAGGTGTGATGTGCTACGTTTTTGATCTTCTTGTCAAAGCCAATGTAAAACAATAAAGAGGAGGGAGCAAAGGTTCTTTTTTCCCAATAGGCTTCAGAGTATTGTCTGTATTTTTTTGGTAATAGTGTTTCTGTATGGTGGTAATCTGCTCCGCTTAGAAGCGTGTCTGTGGCATGAAATGTACCATTAGATACAATACCTTTTACCTTGTCTTTCTCCACCACAATCTCTTCTACATTTTGATCTGTTTTTATGATCACCCCCATAGACTCGGCGAGTGTTTTCATCCCAAGGATTACACTGTACATACCACCCTTTGGTTGGAAGGTTCCTAGACCGAAATCTGCATAGTTCATAAAACTATAAAACGATGGTGTCTTTGATGGTTTTGCTCCCAAAAACAATACTGGAAATTCTAGGATAGATACAAGTCTTGGATTTTTAAACTCTTTGCGTACATCTCTACTAATATTGCTAAAAAATTGACCTACCCTTTTTGCCGTAGCAGGGGTAATAAGTTCAAGAGGCGAAACTCCAGGTCTATAGACCAAATCTTTAATTGCTATATTATAGTTTTGTTGTGCAGCGTCAATAAATTTTTGAAGTTTTTTTGCACTCCCTGGTTCTTCTTTCTCAAAGGTTGCACAAATTTTATCTAAGGTGTCTTCAATGGTGATAAAATCATTTTCACCAAAGTACACACTATATGCAGGACTTAGTTTCTCTAGAACGTAATAGTCTGAGGCTTTTTTTTCAAAGTCACTGAAAAACCTTTCAAAGACATCTGGCATCCAGTACCAGGAAGGACCCATATCAAAGGTAAACCCTTGTTTTGTAAATTGTCTTGCGCGTCCTCCTATGGTTTGGTTTTTTTCTAAAACAGTAACACTATATCCATCTTTTGCCAAATAAGCGGCAGCAGCTAGAGAAGAGAACCCAGAACCAATGATTGTTATTTTTTTGTTTGCCATCTTGTCAAACAAAAGTAGGGTATATTTAAACAAAACAATAGTTAAAAATTCCTAAAAGTTAGTCGTTTAAGGTTTTTACTTTATCTACAAAACTTTTTATGCTGTCAAAACAAACAATATTAGAAGCTGTGTTTTGTTTTTGTACTTCAGTGTATTTCTGGCCCAATATCCAAAGAGGGTATTTTTCTTTTTTGCAAACAATTTTTTGATAAGAATCTAGGTAAGATTTAATAGTGTCATTATTTGGCTTTGTGGTGAAAAATGTCACAAATAATAAGTCTCCATCTTTGTAGAATTGTTTGGATAAGCTTTCCAATGGAATATTTGGCCCAAGGTAGGTTGTTTTGATTCCATACTTTTCTAATAAATAATTTGCATAAATCAAACCAATATCATGAATTTCATTAAAAGGAAGAAACAAACACACCTTAATTTTGGTGTTATGTTTTGGTGTTCTTGAAGCGTACAGGCCAATGTGTTCTATTGTTTTTCTCTTGATAAGCTCAGAGACAAACCGCTCATGAGATACATCTATAGTGCCTACATGCCAAAGCACCCCAATTTCATGAAGAAACGGAATGAATACATTCTCAAATACTTGATCAAAAGTTTTTGTTTTTAAAAGCTGCGAAAAAATAGTGTTAAATTGAGTTGTACTGAAATCAAACATTGCATTTTTAAGACTACTAATTGCATAGTGTTCTTTGTGTATTACTG
>OJIO01001116.1_pt1 | contig 12870 bp, 7 predicted proteins | sample 1595621 | NCBI WGS metagenome assembly OJIO01 (sample SAMN05416776, study PRJEB24817) | seawater metagenome | isolation source: Sea water | place: Canada:Atlantic | collected 2013-07
AATGTTGGTTGTTCTGAATACCATTTATTGAACTCTTCTTGTTCAACAACAACAATTTTCATTTGCATACCGTAATGAGATGCTCCACAAATTTTATTACATAATAGTATAAAGTCAAACTCGTAAGGTTCTTCTCCTTTTTCTTTTCTGATTTTATTAATTACAGCCGTTTTTGCAACAACTTCAGATTGAACTCTCATTTCTTCAGTTGTAAATTTTGGTGTAAATCCAAATTCTGTAACCATTCCTGGAACACAGTTCATTTGTGCTCTAAAGTGAGGCATATAAGCTGAGTGTAATACATCCTGAGAACGAAATTTAAAAACTATTTTACGTCCTTTTGGTAAATACATAATTGGTTCGATTGCTGATATTTGCTTATCATCTTGAGCGTTTAAATCGCTCATATCAACACCCATTGTGTTGGTTCCTTTAATGTAATTTACATTTCCTCTTCCTAATGCGTTGTCATCACCTGCGTAACGAGCCTCCCATTGAAATTGTTTTGAGTATACTTCAATAACTAAAGGATCTTCTGCATCAGATAAATCCATAATGTTATTCCATTGCCATAATCCGTAACCAATTAACACTACTAAAACAACTGCTGGAGTGATTGTCCAAATTGCTTCTAATTTATGGCTATCAGCATAAAACAATGCTTTGTTTTCTTTTTTTCCTCGATATTTATATGCAAAATAGAATAATACAAATTGCATGATAAACTGAACTATCCCAATTAAAATAAATGTAATATTGAATAAGTTATCATCATGTTCTCCTTCAATAGAAGCTGATTCTGGCAACATTAACACGTTCATAAAAATTAAACAATAAATCATCATTGCATATAAGAATGCTGAAAACCAAAGGAATAATTTTCCCTGTGTATCATTATCTTTGTCTGTAGCAATTACCGATCTAAAATTTAAAATTCTAGTGATTTGCCAAAAGCTTACACCTATTGCAACAGCTATAAAAATATAAAATAAAGCTAGCATATTATTTTGTCTTAATTATTTAATTATTAATGTTGATTTTCTTCTCCTTCGTGTTCAATATTGTAATAGTGGAAATGTGTGCTTTCTTCTAAGAAAGGATTTCCTGTTGCCAACGGCGGTGCTTTTGCAAATGCGCGAAAGGTTACAAATATAAATAGTCCTATAAAAAACGCTAAAGCACTTATTTCTGGAATTCCAAAAAACCATTGATCACCTACAGTTGCTGGCATAATCATTATAAATACATCTAAATAATGACCTGCTAATATTACCAATCCTCCAATAACAACAAACCAAGGTTTGCTTTTAAAGTCACTGTTAATTAATAATAATATTGGGAACACAAAATTCATCACCAACATACTTAAAAATGGTAATTTATAGTCGTTAAATCTTGCGATGAAATAAACGGTTTCTTCAGACATATCTGCATACCAGATTAACATGAACTGTGCGAACCATAAATACGTCCAGAATACAGAAAAACCAAACATAAATTTTGCTAAATCGTGTATATGACTATCATTTACAAATGGTAAATGACCTTTAGAACGTAAATAAATAGTTACAAATGCAATTACTGTTAATGCACTAACTAATAAAGTTGCTAATACATACCAACCGAATAATGTAGAGAACCAATGAGGATCTAATCCCATAATCCAATCCCAAGACATCATAGATTCAGTAACCATAAAGAATACTAAAAAGATAACTGATGCATGAAAGTTTTTCTTATAAGTTTTGTTTCCATCATTAGCAGTATCTTCTTTAATAGAATTTTTTCTAATGATAAAACGATAAGCGTTCCATCCTAATAAATAAACAACAGATCTAATTGTCCAACCTGGTACATTTAACCACCATTTTTTTCCATCAACGATTGCATCATAATTATCACTTGCAGGATCAAAAACGCCTTCTCCCATCCAAGTAAATAAATGATTTAAATGCCCTGCAGATGTCATTACAACTACAAACATTAAAATACTTGCAGGAACAATATTTGCTGAAATTGCTTCCATTACTCTAAACAATACCACAGACCAACCTGCTTGTGCTACTCTTTGTGATGCATAAAAAGCCAATACTAATAATGAAATTCCTAAAAAGAAAAATAGTGCTACATAAGTTGCAGCCCAAGGCTTATTTTTTAATGCATGTAAAACATGCTCTGCATGTTCATCACCTAAGTGTTCAGAAGTTTTTGCATTATTATGTGTGTCTAAAACTGGTGTATCATGAGCTGTTGTTGCTCCATGACCATCATCTTGACTTGCCATAATTTCTTTAGCATCTTCAACCGTTTTTGGTGCAGTTAAAAAGCTATATCCAACACCCAAAGCTCCAATAATCATTAAAGCAATTGAGAATGTTTTTAATTTACCTGAGAATTGATACATATCTTTTAATTCTATCTTTTAAAGACTTATTTTAATAAATCGTTTCTTAGTTTATCTACATAGTGAACAACTTGCCAACGTTCAGTTACTGTTAATTGAGATGCATGAGAACCCATTAGGTTTCTACCATACATAATTACGTGGTAAGTACTTCCTTCGGTTATTATTCTGTCTTTGTAGTTTGGTACTCCGTTAAATTTTTCTCTTTGAGCTAAAACCCCATTTCCGTCTCCTTTTGTTCCATGACAAGTAGCACAGTAAATACCGTACATAACTTTTCCATTTGCCATGTTTTTATCATTATTTTCTAAAGGAGATTTTAAATCTTTTAAGGCTGCATCATATCCTTCGTTTGTATTTGGATAATCATAAGGAACTTGTCCTCTAGCAATTGCTCCTTCAACCGGCTTTAAGTTTGATGGTTCACCGTTTATTCCGTCAACTCCATTTGGTTCATAAGGAACAGCCACATACATATCTGGCATATATTGTACACTTCTAGTACGCTTGTCTCCACAAGAAACAATAGATACAAGTGCAACTAAAGCGAAAATTATTTTTGTAAAATTCTTCATCTCTCTTTATTAATGCTTTTCTACTACGTTAATTTCTACAGCTCCAGTTTCTTTTAATAAAGAAGTTAATTCTTCTTCATTATCATGAACTGGGATTTCCATTAAAAAATGATCATCTGTAGTTCTCGGATCTGGGTTTTCTGCTTCTTTAAATGGCCAAATTCTACTTCTCATATAAAAAGTAATTACCATTAAATGGGCTGCAAAAAAGACAGTCATTTCAAACATAATTGGTACAAAAGCAGGCATGTTTTCGATGTAGCTAAAACTTGGCTTACCACCAATATCTTGAGGCCAATCTTCTATCATAATGAAATTCATCATTGTAATTGCAACTGCAAGTCCTACAATACCGTACATAAAAGCCGTAATTGCAATACGTGTAGGCTCAAGACCCATTACTTTGTCTAGCCCATGCACCGGAAAAGGTGTGTAGACTTCTTCGATATGATAGTGAGCTGCGCGCGTTTGTTTAACCGCATGCATTAAAATATCATCATCGTTATAAATTGCATGTATCACTTTGGAAGCCATACTAGTTGTTTTTAAGTTTAGAAGCTTGTCCTGCCCAGTCATCGCGCTTTGCTCTTCCTGGTAACTCGCCTAAAATTTCATCGAATAAATCGTACTCTTGATTGGTCATTTTACTTATCTGCTGAAAAGTAAATAATCCCATAGCATTTAATTTCTTTTGTAATACTGGGCCAACACCTGTAATTTTCTTAAGATCATCAGGGCTTTGAGTAGCTGCATCAAAACTTCCTAGTGTAGCTAGCAAGGTCTTTAACTTACCTTGATCATAGCCGCTTTTTGATGATTTTACTGGGGTTGCACCAGGTGTTACAACATCATAGTGTTTTACATCATCTCCATGCTTTTCACGTAAAGATTTGAATTTTGACCCAGAACTCTTTAGGATAGATTTCACCTCTGCCTGAGCAATTACAGGGAAGGTTCTAGCGTATAGCAAGAACAACACAAAGAAAAATCCTATGGTTCCTATAAAAATACCTATGTCAACAAAAGTTGGTGAGAACATGGTCCAAGAAGATGGCAAGTAATCACGATGCAATGAGGTAACAATAATTACAAAACGCTCAAACCACATTCCTATGTTTACTACAATAGAGATAAAAAAGGAGAACATAATACTTGTACGTAATTTTTTAAACCACATAAACTGTGGAGAGAATACATTACAAGTCATCATAGCCCAATAGGCCCACCAGTAGGGTCCAGTAGCTCTATTTAAAAAAGCATACTGTTCGTACTCTACTCCAGAGTACCATGCAATAAACAGCTCGGTGATGTATGCAACACCAACAATAGAACCTGTAAGCATGATAACAATGTTCATCAGCTCAATGTGCTGAATGGTAATGTAATCTTCTAGTTTAGACACTTTTCTCATGATGATCAAAAGTGTGTTTACCATTGCAAAACCAGAGAAAATTGCTCCAGCTACAAAATATGGAGGGAAAATAGTAGTATGCCATCCAGGTATAACAGAAGTAGCAAAATCAAAAGATACAATGGTGTGTACAGAAAGTACAAGTGGTGTAGCCAAACCTGCCAATACAAGAGATACCTCCTCAAAGCGTTGCCAGTCTTTTGCACGACCACTCCATCCAAAAGACAGAATACCGTAAATCTTTTTTGTAAAAGGAGTTACTGCTCTATCACGGATCATTGCAAAATCTGGTAAAAGTCCTGTCCACCAGAAAACCAGTGATACAGAAAGGTATGTAGAAATTGCAAATACATCCCACAACAAAGGAGAGTTAAAGTTTACCCACAAAGACCCAAATTGATTTGGAATTGGTAGCACCCAGTATGCAAGCCAGGGACGCCCCATGTGTATAATTGGGAACAAACCTGCTTGTATTACAGAGAAGATAGTCATCGCCTCTGCTGAGCGGTTAATTGCCATTCTCCATTTTTGACGGAAAAGTAACAGTACTGCAGAAATCAAGGTTCCTGCGTGACCAATACCTACCCACCATACAAAGTTGGTAATATCCCAAGCCCAACCTACGGTCTTGTTTAATCCCCAAACTCCAATACCGGTAGATACGGTGTAAATAATACAACCTAATCCCCATCCAAATGCAACAAGAGCAATAGTGAATACAATCCACCATGATTTGTTGGCTTTACCTTCAACAGGAGCGGCTACATCGATGGTAACATCGTGGTAGTTCTTATCTCCTATAACTAAGGGTCTTCTAATAGGTGCTTCGTAGTGCGACGCCATATTTTATATACTATTTCTTAGTTAGTTACGCTTTTTTTGAATTTCTCACCTTTGTCTGATAGAATACGTTAGGTTGTGTTCCAACGGCTTCTAACAAGTGATACATTCGCTTATCTTTTTTCTCTTTATATACTTCACTATCATGATCATTGATGTCTCCAAAGACCATTGCTCCTTTATCACATGCTGAAGAACAAGCTGTCTGAAATTCTGCATCTTTTACTGGGCGCCCATCACGTTTTGCCTCAAGGATTGATAATTGTGTTTTTTGAATACACATAGAACATTTTTCCATAACCCCTCTAGAACGAACATTCACATCTGGGTTAAGAACCATTCTACCTAAATCATTATTCATGTGGTAGTCAAACTCATCATTCTCATTGTATAAGAACCAGTTAAAACGACGTACTTTATAAGGACAGTTGTTTGCACAGTATCTTGTACCTACACAACGGTTATATGCCATGTGGTTTTGACCTTGTCTACTATGAGTGGTTGCCGCTACTGGACAAACAGTCTCACACGGAGCATGATTACAGTGTTGACACATAACCGGCTGAAATGCTACCTGTGGGTTTGCAGATGGATCTTCCAATTCTGCAAATTGAGATAGTGATTCACCCAGGCCAGACATGTTTATTTTCTTAGACTCATCTCCATCAAAACTTTCTTCTGATGAGTAATATCTATCGATACGCAACCAGTGCATATCACGACTCTTACGCATTTCTTGCTTTCCAACAACTGGAACATTGTTTTCTGCATGACATGCAATTACACAAGCTCCACAACCCGTACAGGCGTTTAAGTCTATGGATAAATTAAAATGATGCCCAACAGAGCGATCAAAAGATGTCCATAAATCTGCCTCAGGAGAGGTTACTGGAATTTCTTCGTGATCTCTAGAAACCTTTAATACAGGATTCCAAGCATACTCACCATCTCTATTTGCTTTGGTGGTATTAAATATCTCTAATGTTGTCTCACGAATAATATCTCTACCCATCATCGTGTTGTGCAACTGTACACATGCAAATTCATGCATTCCAGATACTTTCTCTAAAGAAACACGTTGTACAGATGAGAAATCGTTATATAATGCATAGGCATTTACACCTGTTTGCATTTCTTGTTGAACAGCGGCTGTTTTTCCATAACCAAGTGCTAAACCAACAGAACCTTTTGCTTGTCCTGGCTGAATTAAAACAGGTACGTTCTGAATCACAACACCGTTTACGTTAATGTTTACATAACTACCATTTAAACCACCATTAGCTACATTTTCGTTAACTAGATCCATACTAGCTGCATCTGCCTTAGAAACAGTTATATAGTTATCCCAAGTGGCTCTTGTAATAGGATCCGGCATTTCTTGTAACCAAGGATTGTTAGCCTGTTGCCCGTCACCTAAACTTGTTTTTGTATACAATGTAAGCTCTAAATCACCTTGTTTTAAACCAGTGTCTAAACTTGCATTTGAGCTGCTAGTATCAACAGATGTCTTTTCTGTAGAAAGCGATTCGTTTGATACATTTGTAGCAGAGGTAACAATACCTGCCTCTAATGCTTTATTCCAGGAAGTTCCTGCCAACACCCCAGACCAAGTCTGTTTGATATAATCGTTATATGCTGCATCGTTTGCTGTCCATACAAGCAAACAATCTTGAAACTGTCTTGTATCAAATAAAGGACGAATGGTCGGCTGTGTTAAACTAAAAGAACCTTTTTTGATTTGTGCATCTCCCCAAGATTCTAGATAATGAGGGGTTGCAGCAACCATTTGTGCTAAAGATGCCGTAGCGTCTTTCTTCATTGAAAATGCCAAAGACATTTCTAATTTCTGATATCCTGCAGCAAATTGCTCGTTGTTTGGCAAAGAATACACAGGATCAACTCCTACTGTAATCAATCCTTTTATACTTCCGCTGATAACACCCTGCATAACACCGGCAACTTGAGAAGCGCTACCTTGTCGTGTCATTTTTGGAGAAACAGCATCCATTACAACGCTATTTGCATTTGCTACAAGTGCCATTTTTTGTGCCGCAACACTTGGTAATCCTGTAACGATAACACCTTTATTCCCTGCTGCTGCTAACTCAGCTTTTGCGCTGGCAACTGCAGTTGCAATATTCTCTGGCAAACCAGAAGTGCTACCACCAGTTAACGCCTTTAAAATTTGTAATTGTTGTGATGGAGTTGCAGGCACACGAGTATCTGCATTTGCTCCTGTTAATGACATGTTAGCTTCAAACTGAACATGACGAGACATTTTACCATTGCTTGGCACATGTCCTTTTGTGTAACTAGCGTCATAGCCACCACCTTGCCAATCTCCAAGGAAGTCTGCTCCTACAGATACAATCACTTCAGCCTTGCTAAAGTCATAATCTGCCATTGCTCTTGTTCCGTAAACAGCCTGAAATGCATCTAAAGCTTCAGAGCAAGAAACTGTATCATACACTACATGACGTACATTTGGAAATTTGCTAGTAAATTCTTTAATTAATTTTGAAGTAGATGGACTCGCAAATGTCTGCGTTAATAAAACAACATCTTTGCCCTGCATCTGGTTTAGTTTTCCTGCAACAGCTGCATCAAAATCTGTCCAAGAAACATCTTTACCAGCAAGTTGTGGTGCTTTTAATCTATTGTTATCATACAATGACAACACAGAAGCATGTACTCTTGCGTTTACACTACCACTGTTATTAGATAAGTCGTTTCGTTCTATTTTGATAGGACGGCCTTCACGAGTTTTAACCAGTACGTTTGCAAAATCAAAACCATCTGCTATGGTACTTGCATAATAATTTGCTACACCTGGAACGATCTCATCTGGTGCAACAACGTAAGGAATTGATTTAATTACGGGTCCTTCACAAGCTGCCAATGATGCTGCAGCAGTTGTAAAACCAACGTACTTTAAGAAATCACGACGCGTAGTTGATGAAGCCTCTAGGGTTTCTTTATCACCCAAAAACTCATCTGTTGGTATATCTGTAACAAATTCGTTTTGCTGTAATGCCTCAACAATAGTGCTGTTTTCATCTAGCTCCTCAACACTTTTCCAGTATTTCTTGTTTGATGCCATATTATATAATTTCGATGTGCGAACTACGTTTCTTGTTGAGAAATACTAAACTTCAATCTAGAATCGTTTTTCGTTTTTAAAATTTTTAATTTATTATTATTGAATTAGTAGTGACACTTACCACATTCCAATCCACCCATTTGTGCAGCTGTTAACTGCTCTACTCCATATTTCTTGGATAACTCTTCATGAATTTTATTGTAGTAATCATTGCCCTGAACCTTGACATTTGTTTCACGGTGACAATCAATACACCAACCCATTGTTAAGGGCGAGTATTGGTACATAATCTCCATCTCTTCTACAGGACCGTGACATTTCTGACAATCTACACCAGCAACAGTAACATGTTGTGAGTGATTGAAATAAGCAAAGTCTGGCAGGTTGTGAATACGAACCCATTTCACTGGCTCTGTCTCACCTGTATATTTTTGGTTATCTTCATCCCAACCAACAGCTTTGTATAGCTTTTGAATTTCTTTGTTGTAATCAACTCCGTATTCTGCCAAACCTTCTGCCTGAACACCTTCTGCAACTTCACCAATACTCTTGTGACAGTTCATACAAACATTTAATGAAGGAATACCAGAATGCTTACTCTTTCTTGCAGATGAGTGACAGTAGTTACAATCAATCTCATTTGATCCAGCGTGAATTCTGTGAGAATAATGTATTGGCTGAACAGGAGCATATCCTTGGTCTATTCCAACACTCATAAGGCCGCCGTATATAAAATATGCAGAGCCTAATAAAAATATAACAGCTGTTACTAAAAGTAAAAACTGGTTTTCTATAAATGATTTCCAGATAGGCTTACTATGCTCTCTAACAGGAAGAGCAACTCCATTTGCAACTGCAAATTTATTTAGTGTTTTTGTTACCAAAAATAGTATGGTAACCAACAGCAAAAATACCAAGGTAAGTATCCCTAGTATGATGTTGTTTGAAACGCCGTTTCCAGAATCTGCATCTTTAGCACCTGGCAAAGCAGCTGGAGCAACTGATACTTTTTTCTCTGTGTAGGTGTAGGCTACAATATCATCAATGTCTTTGTCGCTAAGACCCGGAAAAACATTCATTGCAGATTTGTTGTACTCTTCAAAAATAGCATTGGCACGAGAATCACCAGAGGCAATTAACGCAGCACTGTTTTTGATCCAACTGTACAACCACTCTTTTTCATACTTATCTCCAACACCGTACAACGCAGGGCCGGTAGCCTTTTTGTACAGTTTGTGACAAGCGGCACAATTTGCCTTAAATAATTTTTCACCCAGGGCGGCATCACCACCATTGGCAGAAACTGCAGCAGCATCATCTGCGGGAGTAGCTTGAGCCAATACATTTGTAGATAACGATAACGCGAGGGCTAAGGTTACTACTGACAAAATTGAGGAAAGTCTTCTTAAATTCACCTTTTGCATACTAATGTTAATTTTCGTCAATAGTTTGGCACGTAATTGGTTAGTGATTTATCTTAAATATTAAGCCATTTACTATGCCATAAATAACAGTGCAAAAGTACTACATAAAGACGAAATTTGAAATCTAATTATTTTGTATAATCTTAATTTATAATTGTTCTAAATAATAAATTTAGTCTTCAACAAGAGAAACTCTTGTACATTTGCAGTAACAACTATATTCTATGAAAAATCGCAACACATTTAACCTATTTATTATCAGTATTTTACTCGTTTTTTTAACACAATCTTCTGTAGCCCAACCGGGCACTGTTACCATAAATGCTGATGCTCAAATAAATGATTTACTCACCATAAAAAAGAGTTTAGAGAGCGAAAATAAAATGGATGAAGGGTACACCATCCAGTTATTTTATGGGGACCGTGAAATGGCAAATACTACCTTAAAAAAATACAGAAACACCTATGGAACTTGGCCTGCATCTATAGAATATGAAACGCCAAACTATAAAGTTTGGGCAGGAAATTTTGCCACAAGAATACAGGCAGACAGAGCATTAATTGAGATTAAAAGAGGGTTTTCTGGGGCATTTATACTAGAAAAAAAATAAAACACTCTTCAATAAAAAAGCGCTAGACTCATGCATAAGTCTAGCGCTTTTTTGTTACTCAAATTATAGTAGTGCTCTGTGTTATTTTAGTTTTTTCTTCACGGCTACTTCGTGGAAACTTTCTATAACATCACCTTCTTTAATATCATTGTAGTTTTTAACCTGCATACCACAATCATATCCTTTAGCAACTTCTTTAGCATCGTCTTTAAATCGTTTAAGACTGTCTAACTCTCCAGTGTATATAACAACACCCTCACGAATTAAACGTATCCCTGCGCTGCGAATAATTTTTCCAGTCAATACCATACAACCTGCAATAGTACCTACCTTAGAAATCTTAAAGGTTTCACGTATTTCTGCAGTCCCTGTAATCTCCTCTTTCATCTCTGGAGACAACATTCCTTCCATTGCATCTTTGAGGTCATTAATTGCTGCGTATATGATACTGTAAGTACGGATATCAATTTCTTCTTTATCAGCAATTTGTCTAGCATTACCCATTGGCCTTACATTAAATCCAATAATAATAGCGTCTGATGCAGAGGCTAATAACACATCACTCTCTGTGATAGGCCCAACAGCTTTATGTATAATATTTACCTGTATCTCTTCGGTTGATAATTTCTGTAAACTATCTGTCAATGCCTCGACAGATCCATCAACATCACCTTTCAAGATAATGTTCAATTCTTTAAAGTCTCCAAGTGCGATACGACGTCCAATCTCATCTAGAGTAATATGACGCTGTGTACGAACAGATTGCTCACGTTGTAATTGAGTACGACGACCTGCAATATCTTTTGCTTCTCGCTCGTCTTCAAATACATTAAATTTATCTCCTGCTTGAGGCGCTCCTGTTAAACCTAAAATAGAAACTGGCGTTGAAGGCCCTGCCTGGCTTACTTTCTTGCCTCTCTCATCATGCATGGCTTTAACTTTACCACTGTGCTGACCTGCCAATACGTAATCTCCAATTTTTAGGGTACCTCCTTGTACTAAGATTGTTGAAACATACCCTCGACCTTTGTCTAAGAATGCTTCTACAATGGTACCATTTGCGATTTTATCTGGATTGGCTTTTAGCTCCAAAAGTTCTGCCTCTAATAATACTTTTTCAAGTAATTCTGGCACACCTTCTCCTGTTTTTGCTGAGATATCATGGGATTGTATTTTACCACCCCAATCTTCAACAAGAAGATTCATTTGCGCTAATTGTTCTTTAATTTTTTCTGGATTCGCATCTGGCTTATCTATTTTATTAATTGCAAAAACAATTGGCACTCCTGCCGCTTGGGCATGACTAATTGCTTCTTTTGTTTGTGGCATAATGGCATCATCTGCCGCCACTACAATAATAGCTAAATCTGTTACTTGAGCACCCCTTGCACGCATGGCTGTAAAGGCCTCGTGACCTGGTGTATCAAGAAACGCCATTTTTTGACCATCCTGCAGTTCTACACCATAAGCACCAATATGCTGGGTGATACCCCCAGACTCTCCTGCAATTACATTCTCTTCACGAATGTAATCAAGCAACGATGTTTTACCATGATCAACATGACCCATTACCGTTACAATAGGAGCTCTTACTTGCAAATCTTCTGGAGCATCTTCAACTTCCTGAATAGACTCTTCAATATCTGCGGTGATAAACTCTACTTCATATCCAAATTCTTCTGCAACAATAGAAATTGTTTCTGCATCCAAACGTTGGTTCATTGTTACCATCATACCCAAAGACATACATGCAGATATAATTCCTGTAACAGGTGTATCCATCATGGTAGCTACTTCACTAGCGGTAACAAACTCAGTCACTTTCAAGACCTTGTTATCTATTGCTTGCTGCGCTAATTCATCTTCTGTTTTTTGACGATGAATATCACGTTTCTCTCTTCGGTATTTAACTCCTTTTCCTTTAGAAGATTTTCCTTTAAGTTTCTCTAAGGTTTCCCTTACTTGCTTTTGGATATCTTCCTCGGTAGGCTCTGCTTTTGGAACATTGGCTCGTTGAACCACTCTTCTTACTGGGCCTCTTTTCTCTCGTGCATTTGCCGGTGAACCCCCTTTTGGAGCTTCTTTAGTGATACGACGTCTACGCCCTTTTTTATCGCCTGGTGCTCCTGGAGCAGGTTTTTTCTTTTCTGGTTTTTTAAATTGAGTTAAATCAATTTTTTGTCCTGTAAAGTTAGGCCCATTTAATTTTTTATACTGAGTTGTCACCGATTCATCTAGAACAGGAGCTTCTGGCTCAGTGTCTTTAGTAACTGGAGCCTCTTTTTTTGTTTTTACAGCCTTTGCAGCTTCTTTATCTAGTGGAGTTGCAATCTTTTTGGCTGTTTCTTTTTTGGTGGTAGTCTCTGGCTGAACATCTGGGGTGTCTTTTTTGTCCTCAGAAACCTCTACCTCAGGAGCTTGTTTTTCTTTTGGCTTTACATTACCCTTGGCATCAAGGTCAACTTTTCCAACTTTCTTTGGGCCTTTTAGCGTTGCTTTTGCTCT
>OJIO01001117.1_pt1 | contig 12867 bp, 11 predicted proteins | sample 1595621 | NCBI WGS metagenome assembly OJIO01 (sample SAMN05416776, study PRJEB24817) | seawater metagenome | isolation source: Sea water | place: Canada:Atlantic | collected 2013-07
ACACTATCCTCTTCGTCGGCAGCGTCAGATGTGTATAAGAGACAGGTATATAAATAGTCTATTTGATTAAAAAGTATTCAGCTAGGCATTATTCTGAATTCACTTAAGCAAATGAAATCTCTGGGCATAGAACTAGATGTAGCAAAAAATAGAAATATATTAGCCCAAAAGACTCATTACAAAACTCTTTTTTCTTATAGAAACAGGAACCATACTACCATCTTTCATAGAAATGTATCCGCCTTCTGTCTTAACATATGCCTTGACATAAGCCATATTGATTAGGTGAGATTGGTGTACCCTTTCAAATCCTGAATCATGTAACATTTTATCAAATTCCTTAAGAGTTCGGGTTATGAGAAGTTTACTGCCATCAGCAAAATAGAAATATGTATAATTCGTCAATGATTCAAGTCGAACAATATTTTTAATTTCAGCTATTTCAATTTTTTCAGAAGTATGAAGAGCTATTTTTTCTAATTTTGAATCTGTGGCTATGCTTCCTCGTAATAAGTCTAATTGTGATTTAGCTGATTGTTTCTTTTGTGTGAGTTTTTCCACGGCCTTGACAAGAAGTTCTGGATTGACAGGTTTGAGCAAATAATCTAATGCCGAGTACTGAAATGCTTTTAGTGCATAGTCTTGTCTAGCTGTCACGAATATTACAGAGTCTAAATTATTAGGTACAATATCTAATAAATCAAACCCATTCCCATCTTCCATCTCAATATCTAAAAAAAGTATATCAGGAACATTTTGTTTTAGCAATTTGGCTCCAGAAAGCACTCCCTCAGCTTCTCCTATAACTTCCACATGACTACAATAATCTGCTAAGTCAGCTTTTAGAGAAGTCCTAGCCAATTCCATATCATCTATAATTATAGCAGTCAGTTTTTGCATTGTTTTATTTTTCATTTACCAAAGTGTATTGCCGAATGAATATCTTAGATACTACATTAATCAACAATCTATTCAATCTCTATTTGTATAGATTCTTATTTTCAACATACCCTGCTGCAGTAGCTTCTATAAAAAAATCATGTTTTCCTTTTTCTAGTGGTTTTATTTTTTTTGCGGGTACTCCTGCATATAAATATCCTGATTCTAAAATTGCACCAACAGTGACCACTGCTCCTGCTCCAACTATAACATTAGATTCTACGATAACTCTATCCAGTATTATTGCCCCCATTCCTATGAGTACATTATTATGAATAGTACATCCATGAATAATAGCTCTGTGGCCTACCGATACATCATCACCGATTATGGTATCTTGTTTTCCTGTAGAACCATGAACGATAGCAGCATCTTGAATATTAACTCTATTGCCTATTCTAATCTTATTTACATCACCTCTAATTACGGATTGGAACCAGATACTTGATTCGCTGCCGATTTCTACATCACCAGTTACAGTAGCATTATCAGCTACCCAACTACTGTTATCGATTTTTGGAGTAATGCCTTTAACAGAGATTATGGCCATTGATCTATGACTTTTTATGTGAAATTGGAGTAAGTGTGTATCCTTCTTTTCTGAGTAAATTAATTACACCTTTTTCTCCTGCTAAGTGACCAGCACCTACTGCAAAAAATGTTGGCATCTCAGACATCATTTTTTTCATACCACTTATCCAAGCTTTATTTCTTTTGCTGAGTAGCACATCTTCATATTCGGACATTTGCTCATCTTCGTCAGTAATCATAGCAATCATGGCATTGATATTCTGTGTTTTGTACATTTCTACCATTTCTTTCATCTGATCACTACCTGAATCGCCAGATTTGATAGTCTCGATAAGCATTTCTGCTTGGGCTTGATAAGGAATAGAATCAAAAACACTCATTTGGAATTCTATAGTTTCTAATCCTGCCATCGGCTTGTTTGAATTTTTAGCAATGTCCAAAAATTCCATTTCATATGATTTCATACTACCGTTTTGTAGACCTGCAGGATCCATGTCCCCAGAAGCGAAAACGGTGAGGAACATAGGTTTCATTCTTTCTAACATCATTAATGGCATTCCGATTTTAGCGAAATGAGCGTCTACCATTTTATAATCCTCTGCACTTATAAGATCTTTCAATGTTTTTCCATCACTCATGAATGCTTTGCTCATAATACTCATCATATTACCCATGTCGCTCATCTCATTCATATCTATTTCAAACACCATTTTTTTAGTGCTGTCTATAGCTGCAAGCGTACCATTAGGCAAGAAATAAGCATCAGAATCAATAAGGTGAATAGTGCCGTAGAGATATGATGGTTCAACTATACCATTTCCTTGTATTTTCCAAAGGAGGGCATTGGTTAGTGGCTTATATGCTTGGGTTTCTATCTTTTGAGGTAATCCATCTTTTGTTGTCTTACAAGATGTAAATGTGAAAGAAACTGCAATCATCAATATTGCAAGAAGTCTAATATATTTGTTCATTTTTTACTATTTGTTGTGAATATAACGATTGGTTTGCGTTCCAGATCAGTTTTTCTATTGAATGACACTATTGTTGGATGATCGAATGTGTTTCTTGAATTTTCTGCAAAATAAAAAAGGGAAAAATCATTCCTGATTCCTCCCTTGATATTTATTAAATAAGCTAATTATCTAGCGTATCTTACTTTAACTCTTTCAGCTATCCAGCATCCTACAGTTTGTGAAGAGCCTTCTTTTATTCCTCTTTGGAATCCATCTTCTTTAGATGGCATGGAAGCTCTGTATTTTGACAATCTAGAGTCAGCGTCTTTCGCAACAGATGCATCCACAGATTTTGCATATCTGTATTTATCCATCGCTGCAAGGATTGCTAGTCTTTGATTCCAAGAATCTCCACAAGATCTAGCTCCTGACCCGTACATGTCACCGATAAGCATATATGGTCTTCCCCATCCCGGTCTATTTTTAGCGGCTGCTAATGCTGTTGCTCTAGCTGCACCATAACTTTTTAATTTTCTATATTGAATAGAAGCTTTACTAAATTGGTAACCTCCTTTTTTACTTAGATCAGTTTCTGTGGCAATTGCTTCATTATATTTGGCAATTGCTTCAGAAAATTTACCTTGATCGTATAGTTTTTTTGCAACAACACTTGGGTTGTTTGCTTCGAATTCCGCTTGTGCTGCAGCATTTTGGCCTTTTGCCCATACTTTATACTTGCTCTCTACCTCTGCTAAAAATGGATGGTCTAAAGCACAACCTTGACCTTTTAGTTTTGAAACTATTCTTTTCCATGTTTGCGGATCATCGATGTTGTCTTCATATTCTGGTTTAAGTTGTTCTACGAAAAATTCACAATCAAATATATCATTCGCTATAACAGCAAATTTTGCATTCATAGATTCTTTTGCTTGCTGATAAGAAGCGGATAAGTTGTTGTTTTTGTTGATACAGAAATCAGCTACGTCATTGAGTTCTTCATATATTGCCCTTGCTTCAGCCTTCTCCATTTTTCCTTTTTGGAATTGATAAACGGCAATTGATGCATATGGGTCATATACAATATATTCAACATGGTCACCACTATTCTCAAGTGCCATTTTTAGCGCTTTTGTAGTTTGAGTGTAGGGTGTGTTAAATGTGTAAAACATATCAAAAGCTTTTCTTCCTGCTAGATAACCAATTCTAGCATTGATACAAGATCCATCTGGACACTTGCTACTTACGATAGATCCATTTCTATAGCAAGCTAATGCCTGATCAATTAGCGAAATATATGTATTCTTGTATTCTTCTTTTTTTGCTGCATCAGTTTCAGTCTTATACTTAGCTAAGTATAATTGTGCTCCGTCTGTAAAGTGATAATCTCTTTTTCCGTCGGCTGCGGGGGCTATACTAAATGCCTTTTCCCAGTTTTCGAAAGCAATTACATAATCTTTATCTTTAAGTGCTTGTCTGTAGATTGAATGTGCGTTTTCTGCATCCTCTTTTTGTGGTGAATCCAACCACGATGCGCACTGCCCATTCCCCAATGTGACAGTTGCTAATGCTAAAACACTCGCGAATAATAATTTTGAAAGTTGTGTCATAATAATGCTTTTTTAATTCTTGTAAATCTGTTACTTCATCGAAAGCCATCAGTCTAATAGTAGATGAAGATTTGTCTTATATAGTTGTGCTCTTCTAGTTGTATTTACGTTTTATAAACCATTCGTCATCATTAAAAGTGAAGCCTAAGTTTATTTTGAAGAATGTTTCTTCAATCACAGAACCGCTTCCCTTTTTTCCAATTTCGAATCCAATATTAGCATGTGATATCTTTCTTTGATAAATAAATGGAAGCCCCATTCCAAATGTTGCACCATAAGAATTGATTTGTTCACCAGCTACAACTCTTGGATCTGTTTTATAATAAAGACCATATCGGTAATATACTCTTTTGAAATACCTGTTATATGATCTATAGTTAGGACGGAAGAATCCACCTAAAGAAACATTCATTGTGTTTTTTAACGGATTTTTAGCAAGTGTGGGGTCTGTATCATTTTCATACGAAGACCAATTAGCAGTACTAAAATCAAATCCTATCATGTATTTGTTACCATGGTAATAACTAGCTCCAAACCCCACCTCTAAAGGTAGTTTGCCATTTCCAGCTTGATCTACAGAGATTGAGACTGTATCAATAAACTGACTTGTTGAGGATGGTGTCTGTACTCCAAGTTTTGATTCTGTTAAAGAAGTATTAAAGCTTGAAGCATTTTTTAATCGCACTCCAAAGGATACAATTTTAGCCTCTTGGGTAGTCTTATTGTCTATATTTTTTTGGTTAAGTACCTTTATATACATACCACCTACTCCCCATATAAATCCATTTAAGCTATATTTTGAAGAGAATAAGTTTTGATAAGCTACAGGCAAATCTAATAATGTTATTGTTTGGTCGTATTCTATGTTTCCAAATAAGTATCCTAAATTAAGTCCAAATGAAAAGTTTTTGTACTTAATTGCATTCCCCCACATGAATTTATAACTTCCTCCATCTCCTGTAAATGCTCTATTCACATTCCCAATACCTGCTATACTGTCTTGAGAACTAATATTATATCCAACTGTACTATTTGGCATTAAAGTGAATGACATCCCAAGATCATAAGGTCTCTTTTTTTGATTTAGTATCTCGTTGAGTGGATTGGACAGTGGGAAAGCAAGAGATAAATATTGAAGATTGCCATTCCAAGCTGTGCTAGATAATTCTCCACTTTTCAGGGTAGATCTAGTCGCTGACAATCCTATATCAAAGGCTGTGGCTCTCAAAGATGCCAAACTCGCAGGGTTGACTATATTTATTTGATAACCATCAACATAAGATGAACCCAAAGATCCCATACTTCTTAAGTGCAAAAAGTTTTCATCGACGAGATCACCTATTCCATATCTAGAATAAGGTGAGTTTCCATTTGTTTGCGCTGCTATCTGAGCAATTACGAAAAATGATAATATGAATGCTATTATTCTATATTGCATAGTTTATTGTTGCATCTAATCCTTCTAAGACTAGAAATGAGTTGACAAATATCTTTGTTTTTAAGAGATTTGCAAAAAACGGAGCATCTCCTCCAGTTATAATTACGTTAATATCCCCTATATCTTGTTTTATCATAGCTATTAACGATTCTATTTCTAATAATGTACCGTAGACAACACCATTTTGCATTGCAGTCGTAGTACTTTTACCAATATAGTCGATATTATAAACAGGTTCGACTAGTGGCAGGGTAGAGGTCATTGTATCCATGGCTTTAGCTCTCATGCGTAATCCAGGAGAAATATTACCTCCTAAGTATCTTTTGTCAGAAGTTACTATATCGTAAGTGATGCATGTTCCTGCATCAATAACAAGACAGTTCCTGTTTGGGTACACTTTTGTACATCCTATTACAACGGCCAATCTATCTTTTCCTAATGTTTTAGGAGTTAGATACATGTTTTCAATAGGTATGGACGTCTTATGATTTAATCTAATCAAGGAGACATGAGATTTTACTCTTTTTTCAAATGCACTTACACTTTTGCGAGTACTACTTGATATGGCCTGTGTTATCTTATGTTTTTTTATTAAGTCATCAACTTCTTTTTCGCTCTTTGTGTAAAATGCATCATTATGAATCATAGTACCATTATCGAAGATGCCGATTTTGATCCTAGTGTTTCCTATGTCGATGCAGAGATTCATTTTACCAATTTGAATTTTTCATTCTCTTTTTAGTGTTTGAAATGCCTAACTCCAGTGAACACCATTGCAATATCGTTTTCATTGCAATAGTCGATACTTAGTTGATCTTTAATGGAACCACCGGGTTGAACAACTGCTCGTATTCCAGCTTTATCTGCGATTTCTACACAATCTGGGAAAGGAAAGAAAGCGTCAGAAGCCATTGCACATCCATCAAGTTCAAAGCCAAATCTTTTAGCCTTGGCAATTGCTTGATTGCAAGCATCGACTCTGCTCGTTTGTCCACAACCCATTCCTAACAGCTGATTGTTCTTAGCTAGTACGATAGTGTTTGACTTTAGGTGCTTTACACATTTGTTTGCAAATATTAAGTCATCTAACTCTTGATCGTTTGGTTTTCTGTTGGTCGCTGGTGTCAATTCGATTGAAACTTCTGTTCTTTTGTCAGTGTCTTGTTGGATTACTCCATTAAGAAGACTCTTGAAGCTTTTATCATTTACATGAAAGTGCTTTATTTTTAATAAGATTCTCTTCTTTTTTTTCCCGAGAAGAGCCATTGCTTCTTGATCAAAGTCAGGTGCTATGAGCACTTCATAAAACAATTTATTGATTTCTTCTGCAGTAGCTAGGTCTATTTTAGAATTACAAATTAAAATACCACCAAATGCAGATACGGGATCACCAGCTAATGCAGCTTGCCACGCTTCTAGTGTGGTCGATCTTGTTGCTATTCCGCAAGGATTGGTATGTTTTAATACAGCAAAAGTGGGTGCATCATTTTTAAACTCTGCCATTAAGTTGACAGCCGCATCTACATCTACAAGATTATTAAATGATAATTCTTTACCACCAATTTTTTCAAACATTGTATCCATCTCTCCAAAGAAGATTCCTTGTTGATGAGGGTTTTCTCCATACCTAAGAGGTGTCCCTATGTGAATGGATTTTTTGAATGTTGGCTCTGTATCTTTCTCTATATCATCAAAATAGTTATGAATAGCAGTATCATAATTTGATGAAACTTTGAAGGCTTTTCTAGCAAGTGCCTGTCTATCTTCTAATGTTGATGTTCCTTTTTTATCATTCAGAATTCTTTCTAAATCAGAATATTCATCTTGAGAAGGGATAACTACAACGTCACCAAAATTTTTCGCAGCCCCTCTTATTAATGCAATACCACCGATATCTATTTTTTCGATTATTGTTGCTTGATCATTTGTAGTAGCAACTGTTTGTTCAAATGGGTATAGATCGACAACAACAAGATCTATTTGGGGAATCTCATATTTATCAAGTTGTGAAAGATGATCAGCCTCTCTTCTGGCTAATATTCCTCCAAATACTTTTGGGTGCAAAGTTTTAACTCTTCCATCAAGTATAGAAGGGTAGCTAGTTAAGTCTTCTACTCTTTCTACTTGACCTCCATGGGCCTCAATGAATTTTTGTGTGCCACCAGTACTATAAATAGTTACGCCTTGTTCTATTAATGTCTTTACAATGCTCTCTAGTCCGTCTTTATGAAATACGGAAATTAGAGCCGATTTTATCTTTCTTTCAGCCATTCTTTGAAGATAGGTTGGTTGCTTAATTACGGTTTATATACCGTTCTAGTATTAAAAGTTGCAAATGTAATGAATTGAGGCGTAAAACATGAATGAATAAAGGGAGTGTTGGTAATTTTTGTAGCTTAATTTGATCCAATAATGATTGATTTTGAATTTATCCGTATTGAAATTTTATTATCAATCGTAAAATCAATTCAATTGGAAAAAATAGAATTTGTAGTTTTGTGGAATCACTGCATTTATTTTGAGTTTTTTAACGAAATGTGATATAAAGAAAATATGAATTGTCCTATTTAATTTCATTAATGGCGGCCTTCATTCTAGGTTTGTCCAAATCAGGGCTTAAAGGAATGGGTATCGTTATCGTTACTTTAATGGCCTTGGTCCATGGGGCTAAAGCCTCTACTGGAATATTGCTTCCACTTTTAATATTTGCTGATATATTAGCGGTTACTTATTATAACAGGCATGCCCAATGGCGATATTTGCTAAAGTTCTTACCATGGATGATTGTTGGTGTACTGATTGGTGTTTACGTTGGTAAGGACCTTCCAGAAGATATCTTCAAGAAAGGAATGGCAGCAATCATTTTATTTAGTGTAGTGATTATGTTTGCTTGGGAAAGGTATGATAAAAGTAATGTGCCAGATAAAGTGTGGTTTGCTGGGTCAATGGGATTGTCCGCTGGTTTTACAACAATGATAGGTAATCTTGCGGGAGCATTCTCAAATATTTTCTTTTTAGCTACTCGTATACCTAAAAATGAATTTATCGGTACAGCTGCTTGGCTTTATTTTATTGTGAATTTATTTAAGTTGCCTTTTCATGTTTTTAGTTGGGAAACAGTAAACTTATCATCTTTGACAATTGATATTAAGCTTTTACCAGGTGTACTTATTGGTTTTTTATTTGGAATTAGAATCGTTGAAAAATTTAAAGAGAATCACTATAGAAAATTCATCCTTATTATGACTGCAATTGGGGCACTCGTTATGCTTGTAAAATGATCATTTATATTTTGGCTTTCTTCTTCATGATATGTTTAAAATAAAAATGGATGATTCGTTTCCAAATCATCCATTTAAATATATGTTTTCTACATTTAGAATTTATTCTTCCTCTGCAGATGCTTTATTTCCTTTTACAGGTGCTTGGTAATTCAAGTCTGGTACAACATTAACGAATGTTCTTCCCATTCTTCTTTTTTTGAACTCTATTGTACCTGGTACCAATGCGTGAAGAGTATGATCTCTACCTATTCCAACATTTACGCCTGGGTGAAATTTTGTTCCTCTTTGTCTTACTATGATATTACCAGCTTTTGCGTACTGACCTCCGAATAATTTAACACCTAAATAATTAGCATTACTATCTCTTCCATTGTCCGTACTACCTACTCCTTTCTTGTGAGCCATGATTGATATTTTTTTTTGTTATGAAATATAAATCCGCATTACTATGCAGAGATAGTGTCTATTTTAATTTTTGTAAAGCATTGTCTGTGACCATTCTTTACTTGATATCCTTTTCTTCTCTTCTTTTTGAAGACGATTACTTTGTCACCTTTTTGGTGTCCAAGTACTGTAGCACCAACAGAGGCACCACTTAAAACCGGCGTGCCCAAAGTTGTAGATCCGTCATTTTCAACCAATAATACTTGGTCAAAATTAACTGTATCACCCTCTGAAGCTTCTAACTGGTGGACAAAGATCTCTTGACCTTCTGTCACTTTCATTTGCTGACCAGCTATTGTTACGATTGCAAACATGTTATTTAATTTTTGTTACTTTTTCCAAATGGAGTGCAAAGATAATCATTTTATTAAATAATACAACACCTTTACTATTGAAAATGAATGGTATAATATTGCATGCCGGTGTGTTCCTTTTATAAACAAAAAAAAGGACGCAACAAATGTTACATCCTTTCTGTATATTATATTTTATAATGGATATATCTTAGTATCCAGAATTTTTATTTCCACTGTAAGTAGAACCACTAGCTGATCTTGTAGTTCTGTCGCCTTTACCAGCGTTAGGACCTTCTGGTCTTTCCATCTCGATGTCACTATCACCACAAACTCTAAATTCTACTCTTCTGTTCATGTAGTGTTGAGTTTCAGATTTAGCTTCTGCACCCATCATCGGAGCATCTTCACCACCATACATTAACTTGAATCTATTTCTTTCAATACCGTAGTTAGTTACTAAATAGTCAACAGTAGCTTGAGCTCTGTTGTAAGAAAGAACTTTGTTATAATCATTACTATTTCTAGCATCCGTATGACCTACAGCAGATACACATACATTTGGACACATTTTCATGACGGTAGCTACGTGGTGTAGTTGACCATAAAATTCTGGCTTAATGTTATATCTATCAAGATCGAAGTGTATCATTGGTAAGAACCATTTTCCACAATCAGAACCTGCAATCAAGGTATTAACCGTATTCATCATTGCTGATGTTTTATTATCAACGATTGTATTTACATCATCTTCAGTAATTGTAGGTACAGCTGCAACACCTTTTGAATCTACATCAAAACCTGGAGGTGAATATGGCTCTTCATCCTTACAATCAGCATATCCATCGCCATCACTATCTAAAGTTACACCTCTAGTATCAACTGGGCATCCAGCAGGAGTATCTAATTCTTGATCTAGCATATCAATGATTCCATCACCATCTTCATCAGTAAGATCAAGTATAGGTCTTTGCTTCAATTCTGCTATATCATTAAATGTACCCTGAAGAGGATTTAACCAATATAAAGGTTCAGTTACTTTATCAAGGTTACCTAAGTTAATACCTAATCTAATGTTAGTATAGTGTATAATATCAAGATTGTTAGTTTGATCCACCGCAGATCTATTTTTGATCCCGTCAAGAAAATCATTATCAGTTAACATTATTTGATGTTCTAATCCTATGTTAAATCTCTTAGACAGCTTTCTTGAAATACCCATCGATGTAGTCCATACAAGATGAATGTTTGTATCATCACCTAATCTAAATATTCCTTTTTTCTTAGGACCTTCAGTTTCATATTCTCCATCGTAAACTGTATTCAAAAAGTCTTTAATTTGTTTTCTGCCATCTCTTGTATCAAAGTCATGTCCCAAAGCATTAACAGTACTTATCAAATCAGAATAAGGTAAACCATCAGATCCTAACAGATCAAGGTTAGCTTTGTGAGTATCCAATCCAACACCAATTGTAGCGTACCAATTCCATTTATTTCTGTCTTTGTGGAATAGTAGATTTCCTATGTTGATTACACCTTGAAGTGCTCCATATATATATGTAGTCTTAGTTGATGGAAACCATCCGTTTTCATTAGCGTATGAACTATAAGTTGATTCTACTAAGCCACCACCTTGTGAACTATGAGTCCAAGCTTGAGGGTCTAATCCTTTCATTTGTCCATAAAATAAATCTGCTCTGATAGAAAAGACATAATGAATAGCTTTTCTTAGATGCAAGCCAATACCGTAACCACCAGGTAATTTGCTATCTACATCACCGCTAATAAGCGCATGGCCGATGTGAACACCAAGTTCCCAAGCACTTTTAGGTTTTGCAGAATAGTTGGTTTGACCCATTTTCCACATTTTGTTTTGTTCAGGGTCCTGTGTCATTTCATCTGAAATGCCAGTTTTTACAAATGCATCATCTTGTGCATTTACACTTAGAAAGCAAAATGCTAATAAGCAACTGAGTAAATAGATTTTTTTTATCATAGGGCAGTAATTTAATCTTTTTAGAAGTTTATTGTGCACAAAAATACCTAAATATTATAAGTCACCAAATAATACGGTGTTAATATACTACGTAAAAATAGTATTTAACACATGATGAAGCGCTCTTTCACTAATTTTTTTCTTCGAATTGTCTGATTCTAGGATATTTAACATAAATTCCTTAATAGTTAAACTTACATCATTGAATATTGCTTGATCTGTCAATTCAGCTTTTTCCTGCATTAAATATGCAAAAACACGGGCCATGCCACAATTTGCTAGAAAATCAGGAATGATACTTATCTTACCATCCAAATACCTTGCCGTTTTACCAAAAAATATTTTGTCATCAGTAAAAGGAACATTTGCCCCACAAGATATAAGCTCTAATCCATTTATCAATAATCTTTCAATTTGATCTCGACTCACGATTTTTGAAGCTGCTCCTGGAATAAAAACATCAGCTTCTATGTCCCAGATCTTTGCATTAATTTCTTCAAAAGGAATTAATTCTGCACTCAATTCATTCCCATTTTTTTTAACGAATAAATTTTCAACTTGTTCTTGCGATAAGCCATTGCTATCAATTATACCCCCTTTGCGATCAATTATACCAACTATCTTGGCTCCAGCATTTGATAGGTAATAAGCTGTTGCTGATGCGACATTACCCCAGCCTTGAATAATAACCTTTTTATCTTTCACTGTAGTTTTGGAGAATAAATCGTAAAAATGTACTACTGACTCTGCTACTCCATATCCAGTGATCATATCTGCTACAGCGTATCTACCTTTATTAACTGGAGCAAATGTTGGATCTTCTATAATTTTAGCACATCCATATCTTAATTGACCTACGATATTTATTATCTCACCTTTACTAGATTTTAAATGGCCATTAACTATACCCTCTTGAGGGTGCCATAATCCTAACTCTTCTGTAATTGGCACTACATCTTTAAGTTCATCTACGTTTAGATCTCCCCCTGTTCCATAATAATTTTTAAGAATAGGGTATACAGCTGCATACCATCTTTCTAATACTTGAGTTCTTCTTGGGTCTCGAGGGTCAAAGTCTATACCTGATTTTGCACCTCCTATTGGAGGACCACAAACACCAAATTTTATTTCCATGACTTTTGCTAGTGATACAACTTCTTCTTTATTTAATCCCTTCCTCATCCTAGTACCACCTCCTGCGGCACCATTTTTTAAAGTATTGATTACTACCCATCCTTTAGCTTCAGTTAATTGATCTTGCCATTCAAAGACTATTTCTGGGCTTTTATTCTTGTATTTTTCTAATAAAACATCTAAACTTTCTACCATAGAATAAATTCTGTCTCTTATACACATCTCCGAGCCCACGAGACAGGCAGAAA